>OBJQ01000773.1_pt1 | contig 20788 bp, 29 predicted proteins | sample 1519921 | NCBI WGS metagenome assembly OBJQ01 (sample SAMN04209244, study PRJEB22552) | human gut metagenome | biome: gut; material: feces | host: Homo sapiens | place: USA: Oklahoma
CAAAGATTTCCGGTTGTTCTGCTTTCAGCTTCTTGCTGTCAACAGTAACTCTGCCCGCCTGCGTCTTCCACGTCACTTTGCGTTCACCCGCATAGCCGACTTCGCAATCGCCTAGCATGACGCATATCTCGTTCTGCGCCTTCTTGATTTGCTCATCGATGTCTTTCTTTGTCTCTTTGAGCTGATCTAAATTATCTAAGATTCCGATTGCTGCATCCGGCAACGTAACCTCTTCGGTACCACCGCCGGGAAACCGTTCACGCAATGCCGCGGCGCAGCTGTCGGAACCATCCACTTCCGGCATGACACCGCCTTGCACATGATCCGTCCAAAAAGATTTTTCCGCAACGTATAAGTCGTTGATATCGTCTTCGTTCCGCGGAATTTCTTTGTATACAAAATGGTTACCCCCAATAAGGCAGGCAATATACCACTTCTCGCAGCCTGTTACCATCATGTAATGTTGGCACTGCAGATAATAGCTGTCGGGTACCTTATCGTCTTCCCATTCCTTACTGGCAAAGCCGTTTGCTGTCTTGCACTCAAGTCCTGCATTCTCACCGACAACCATTCTGTCGACGTTTGCAAGCAGCCATTCGTCGTTGTTGTTCTGCATCATGCCTTTACGCTGTACTTTCTTACCCGTCAGCTCACAAAAGCGGTCGGCGACGGCTTGCTCCAGCACCGTGCCCCAGTAGACATATTCGTTATCACTGAGGTCTTCCGGCTCTACTTGTCCCGTTTTCTCAAGCCACAACTGATAAGAGGACTTCCAACGATTGAGCCCGACGATGACAGCTGCGTCGCTGCCACCGATTCCCGAATTACGTAACTTCACCCATGCGTTTCGGTCTTCCATTTCTTTCACTGTCATGATTAATTTAGCGTCCATTTGTGTTTTTACTCGCTTTCTGCTACAATGTAGCTAATCTAGTTGATTTACTTTTGAGCCTCTTTCTGTGCCCGCAGAGAGCGGCTCTTTTCTTTTTGTGGCCTTGCAATAAAATCCAGCACATCGTCGTAAGCCGCAATCATCGCCCGTACAGGCGTAGCCGATATATTATTGGCTTCCATTTCTTCGGCCCTGACAGATAAAAGTTGGCACTGCCGTTCGCAATACCTCTTAATTTCCGTAGTGTTCTGCATGTGTTCATCTCCTTTCTTATTTATTACTGCGTGGATTGTCATATTCTGCATTTAGTATATTCATTAAGTACTGCGCCTCTTTCATAGTCCATAAAGTATCAATCATCTCACGATTATCGTCGCAATCTGCTTTGTTTTTATCTAGTAACTGATATACGACGTATCGCTTCTTTCTTCGGCCTAGCTCTTTGCAATACCCTATTCTCCACTCGCTTTTCATAAGTCATCATTTTCCCATTGCTACATAAAGTTTTTTGCGCGCAGTTTCCAGGTCTTCGTAAACCTCAATCACATCACTTAGTATATTGCTTATACGCCCGACAAACTCTCGTTGAAATCCGTACGCTATTTCTCCCGCGCCCCACTCGGATTCAATATATCCGATTACCTCACGCCCATCGTTTTCTTCGTTCACATACGCGATATCAATTTGATGTGTTTCCGTATTTGCTAGTAATTTGTATTTCATCACATGCACACTTTCTGCTCATTCATCAATTGAGCTGCCTCTTCGGCTTTTTCTATGCTTTCGTATGTAAAACTACTAAAACTAATGTGCTCTTCACCGTTTTTAGTAAATTCACGGCAAACTCCGAAGCGGTTACAACAAATTTTGTACGGTTTCCATTTTCCATCGCTTCCTTTTATGCTCTGTTCAATCATCCATGGCGGCGCAGGTACGAATTGCATTATTTTCACCTTCTTTTTTACGATTGCAGTGTTAAAATCATCAGTGCGATTCCGGCATATAATACCGCTGCTCCAATAACACCCTTAGCAATATCAATAAGTGTAATTCCCGGCGCCTCACCGTAGTCTGTCGCGTATGCATGAGCGATACGACGGTCAAGCTCCAGCTCGATTGCTATGTCCCGTTGCCTCTCTTTGTACCGTTGATTAACCCACGGCGGCGGTGCAGGTAGTGCTGTTGTTTTCGGTTCTAGCATTGTTGTTCATCTCCTTTCTTTATGCCCTTACAGTTGCTGTGAGGCTTGTTTTTGTGCACATTTTTAAATTGAGGATAGATTTAAATAGCCCTTCCAGTTCATTAATGCAGCGTTCATATTCCGGCAGTTCGCTTCTCGTAACCATATCGTCGCAACATATCCGCTCCAGTTGGTCGTATATCACTTGCGCTTTGCCCATACTAATGTGCAGTTGCATAGCCATTGAGGCGATACCCCACAATTGCGGTATTTCCGGCAATAACACTCGCCCTACTGCAGATTCTGTAGACAAATATGCATATCCAAGATATGGAGAGTTATAGACCCGCATCATTTCAGACACGATAGAATCTGTTGGAATACGTCCTGCTTCGTAGTTTGCAATGGTCCGTAAAGAGATGTGAAGAATGGCTGCTGCAGCCTCTTGCGTATAACCGGCATTTTTTCTCGCTTGGATAAGTAGTTTTGTGAACGCTTGACTCATAGACACACACCTCCTTTCGATTAAAATTAATGTAGAAACAGGTCATTATTAATTTGCGACTCGTTTCCCCATATTCCCAATTCATTAAGACTTATGCCAACATATTCGGCGAAGTCTTTGGGATTGATAAAGTAATCGTACCGTGACCGATTATCTTCATTAATTCGCACAGCAAATCCAAAAGGTAACAGCTTTCTTTGCAAGCCGACACGAACAAATTGGTTGCTTTTTTGTAGAATGCGAGCTGCCATTTCAACTGTGATTTTCATGCAGCCTCCTTTCCGGTTGTTTCTTGATAACAAATTCCGCTATTCTTTTTTCGAATAACGCAGCTGTTTCCTTAACCGTCATCTTCATTCATCTCTTCTCACACACCATCTCTGCCAGTGAAGTTACCTCACTGTTTATTGCATAGTAAATCATCAATACTACAATTAAAGATTTTAGAGAGGGCTATTAAACGGTTAGCCGTAGGATTCGCCTTGCCGGTTTCCCATTTTGTAACAGACGTCCTTGTTATTTTCATGCGAGTTGCAAGGTCACCTTGAGTCATTTTGTTTTTCTCTCTAAGTTGCTTAATGATATTCATTTAATCACCTCCCGCTATACACTTAACTTCACTTGATGTCTAAATTATAAACAACTTCAAATCACATGTCAATATATTTTAAAACTTAACTTCACATATTTTAATGTGAGCGTATTTCACATATAATAAGATGCATGAGGTGAGTTATATGAACATTACCGGCAAGCGACTAAGGAAACTTAGAGAATTAAAAGGGCTATCCCAAAACGACCTGTCTAAGATATTAGGAATTAGTCGTACAGCATATGTAAAGTACGAAACAGGAGAAAGTCGACCGGTTAGAAAGATTAATGAATTATCTAAATTTTTTAACGTGTCTACAGATTATATCCTCGGCAATTCCGACTATCCTCTATCTAATGAAACAGTGGCCCCATCAGAAAATAAAAAAATCCCTATCATAGGGACTGTGACATGTGGACCGGATGGGCTTGCCTATGAATATCTGGACGGATTCGTAACGATTGACGACTCACTGACCGGTGATATTCGGGCATTTCATTGCCAGGGTAACTCCATGAACGGACTCGGCATCTTTGACGGAGATATTGCCATCGTCCGCATTCAAGATGATATCGAAAATGGAGAAATTGCAGTTGTTACTATAAATGGCTACGAAGGCACGTTAAAGCGAGTGCGAAAACAAAATGGCATGATCATTCTCGAATCGGCTAATCCGGAATATCCTCCAAGGATATTCTCAGGTGCGGAAGCGAATGAAATTCATATAGTAGGTAAAGTGATTGAGGTTCGGAAACGATTCTAAGAGTCTGATAGAGGTGATTTTATGTCTATATTATTCTTCTTTATTCTCGTTTTTTCTATCGTTGCATTAGTCGCCGGTCTCATTCGTCCTCGTTGGATAATTCGGTGGGGAGCACCTGAAAAAAAGACCCGTAAAAGGTCTGCTAAAATTTGTTTGCTTGCGATGCTTCTTTCATTTTTTCTTATGATAGCATTTATCCCTCAAAAGAATGAGAGTGCGCCAACTGAGCCGGACCAAACAGAACAAATATCCACACAATCAGAAGGAAAGGTCGCTACATCAGCTGAAAATGCGGTAAAGCCAAAGCAAGCTGAATCTCCTTCGAACGAAAATACCTCTACACCAATCCCGGCAGCAGTTCCTACGTCTGCCCAGCCCCCGCAATCCATCAACTCAAATATATCTCATAATGGCCCCGGCCCGAATGGTGAAACTATCAAAGGGAATATTAACAGAAAAGGCGAAAAGATATACCACGTTCCGGGTGGGCAGTTCTATAATAAAACGATTCCGGAACGCTGGTTCTTTACGGAAGTTGATGCCCAAGCAGCTGGATTCAGACGAGCAAAACGTTAAAATAAAGAGTTACAGTGATGAAAACAAAATCAAGTATAGCCGCAGTCTTACTATCTACTACGACATCCATACCTATATTAGCAGCTGATAACTCCCCATGATATTGGGTGGATTCTAATGACAATCTATATATGTGAATAAAATTAATGATTATAATATCTTTCACTTACTTTCAACCTGTTTTCAACCTAGATATACAATTACACTATTATTTATATGAAAATGCCCTATACCATGCGATTTTAGCGCTTTCAACTTACTTTCAAGTATCATAAAATTTAAGAACAAGGAGTGAATTTCCCTTGAAATGGTATGACAAGCCTTGGATAATGTGGCTGCTATTACTTATATGTTGGCCAATTGGTTTCTTTCTCCTCTATCGCAAGCGTACACAATATAAAAACTGGAAAATAATAGCAATCGTATTCCTTGTAATCTGGCTTGTGATATCTATTTCTAGTAATAAAAAGAATGCCTCTTTAACTGCAAAGCCTACAACTCAGACTGAAGAAAAAGCTCCGGAGAAAACAGAAAAGTCAATAACATCGGGAATTTATTTCCTGCTATCTGAAAAAGCAATTGCAAAGCAGTTAAATGTACAGGTCGTTTCTATGGACTTGATGAATTACTGGGAAATGGAACACAAAGATACCGGCCTTGCTGACACTAAGGGGACATTTGAGCTTGATGGAAAGAAGCATACATTTAGTTGCCGTTTCGGGATTGAATCACAGCAACTAGTTAAATTACATATTGATGATCAATCCGTTTTCTTTGATGAAGATACCCAAGACATGATCATGGACGAACAGAAACAAAAGAAATAAAGTGAACGTATCAATTTTACTAATATAAAGGCGCGGCTACACACTTAGCCGCTTTCTTTTTACCCTACAAACCAAACATATGTTTTATTCAAAGGAGTGTTCTACATGAGATTGCCTTCCGGCTATGGCGGAATTGTAAAGCTAAGCGGTCGCCGACGCAAACCCTATGCAGTACGAATAACTGCAGGATGGACTGATACAGGACGCCAAATATATAAGTATTTGGATTATTTTGCGAAACGCACCGATGCATTAGCTTGCTTGGATGAATACAATAAAAATCCCTATAACGTTGAAAACCGCCATATTTCATTTAATGACCTCTATAAAAAATGGGGGAATTGGAAATTTGCTGGCGATATACCCAACTCTTATCAATCAGCTTACAAATGGTGTGAAACACTGCATAAGACGACTTTTTTAGATATCAAGGCAGATCATATTCAGGATGTAATAGATAAATGCTCCAAGGGTTACAGTACTAAGAAGAATATCCGTACACTATTCAATCAATTATATCTGTATGCCCAGCGATTAGAAATCACAGAGCGAAATTATGCTAAATTGACCCAATTACCAGTATTGGAAGAAAGTCGTTTACATTATCCGTTTACAGAAAAAGAAAGAAAAATACTCTGGGAACATACAGCTGACCCTGCTGTACGCCTTGCTCTCATATATATTTATACTGGGATGAGGCCAACGGAGTTTTTAAAAGTTAAGACGGAAAATGTTTATCTTGATAAATGCTATCTTATGGGTGGCATGAAAACAACTGCCGGTCGAAACAGAATTATTCCTCTTGCAGATAAAATACTTCCCTTTATTGCCGATATGTATAATAAGAAAAATGAATATCTAGCGATTGACCACAAGGATGGAAAACCTATTCTGAATTATGATAGACTACGTATGCATTACTGGGATCGCAGCCCGATTTTATGCAAAATGAACCATCATCCCCACGATGGCCGTCATACCTGTGCCACTTTACTTAATAACGCAGATGTAAACAAAAAGACTATTCAATTAATACTCGGACATAAAAGCCGAGACATTACCGACCGTGTCTATACCCATAAAACAATACAGCAGCTGATAGACGCCATAAATCTTATATAGATTGTATATTGTCAGCGGGAAGATTGTGTATTACAGGTATATTCTTTGTATATTACTAACTATTTTCAACTTGTTTTTACATCATTTTAGTTGTGTTTTTATGCAAGCAAAAACGGCTTAGATACAAAATCTAAGCCGTTTCCTTGTATACTGACTTTGCTGCTTTTATAAATCTTGTTACCGTTTCGAGAACTGAGACGCTTTACGAGCCTTCTTCAAGCCGTACTTACGGCGTTCTTTTTCACGGGGATCACGCGTTAAGAAGCCCGCTTTCTTCAAGGATTGACGGAATTCACCGTCCAACTCCAAAAGAGCACGGCTGATGCCGTGACGAATAGCGCCTGCCTGACCGGAAGGACCGCCGCCCTTTACGTCGGCGATGACGTCGTATTGTTCTGTAACACCTGTCAGCACGAGGGGCTGTTTAATAATCAATTCCAGCGTCTTGCGGCCGAAATATTCAGTCAATTCTTTTTTATTTACTGTGACTTTTCCTTGACCCGGAACCAGACGAACTCTGGCAACGGATGTTTTTCTACGGCCAGTGCCGTAGTATTGTGCTACTGCCATGAAAGCTTTCCTCCCGGTATTAACGAATATCCAACTTCAAAACTTCAGGTTTCTGTGCCTGATGCGGATGTTTCGCACCTGCATACACATTGAGTTTACGATACATCTGTTCACCCAATTTGTTCTTGGGCAACATGCCGCGCACTGCCATTTCCACGACCCGTTCAGGCCGTTTTTCAAGCATATGGCCGGCTTGAGTAAAAGTGGATCCGCCGGGATATCCGGAATGACGGAAATACGTTTTCTGCACTAATTTCTTGCCTGTCAACTTGACCTTTTCCGCATTAACGACAATTACGAAGTCGCCCGTATCTACGTGCGGAGTAAAAATAGGTTTATGTTTACCCCGAAGAACTTTGGCCACTTCGGCAGCAAGACGGCCTAATGTTTGGCCTTCAGCGTCAACAACAAACCACTTCCGTTCCACATTGGCGGAATTGGCCATAAATGTAGTTTTCATGCTGTTTTATTCCTCCTGTTTCAACTATCTTTCCTAAGCTTTGGGCTTTTGTCTCCGGGGCTTGTGGAGTCCAAGTAAAAAGCTTACTTTTCTATTCTATAGACTCGCACTGTCATTGTCAAGTTTTTTTATTTTCCTATCAGCGCCCCCTCAGACGCGGCCGCAACAAGGCACACCTTCTCCGAAATACTGTCCCGAAGGCGGCAAGGAGGGGACTTTTCTTTCAGCTTAGCCGTAATAGGTCTCGTTATTTGCTTCAGTCAGATATTTATCGACCTGCATTGCCGCAATAGCTCCGTCGGCGGCGGCGGTGACAACTTGCCGCAAAAATTTTTTGCGCATATCCCCGACGGCGAAAACTCCCGGGATATTGGTCTTCATGTCTTCATCCGTAATGATATATCCGTCTTCCATTTCGACTTGCCCCTCAAAGAGCCGCGTCGTCGGCACTAAGCCGATAAAGCCGAACACTCCGAAGATCCCGTCTTCTTCATTTGCCTTGACGGTAGTGATCCCGCCCGTTTTCTTATTGCGCACCTTCATCCACTGGACTACTTCATCCCCTCCGACTTCTTCGACTACGGAATCCCAGAAGAAATTGATTTTATCGTTAGCGAAGGCTTTCTCCTGAAGCGTCGGCACGGCACGCAGCTTATCGCGGCGATGTATGATCGTTACGTGGCGGGCAAATTTCGTCAAATACAGTGCTTCCTGAACGGCGCTGTTGCCGCCGCCGACTACATATACATCGAGATCTTCAAAAAAATCCGCATCGCAAGTTGCGCAATACGAAATGCCGCGGCCCTGGTATTCGCTCTCGCCCTTACATCCGATAGGTTTGTGCGACGCTCCCGTTGCAAGAATAACGGTCTTGGCTTTATACGTGCCGTTTACGCAAACGATTTTCTTGATGCTTCCGGTTAAATGCACTTCCTTGACCGTGTCGGATATACGGTCGGCACCGAATTTTTCAACTTGCTTGCTCATACGCTCGATTAAAGTCGGTCCCGACTCCCCTTCCGGCATCTGGCCGGGGTAATTTTCAATGACATCGGTAATAGCAATCTGGCCGCCGTCCTGGGCCTTTTCAATAAGAAGAGTGGAGATACGGCTTCTGCCTGCATATATTGCAGCCGACAAGCCGGCCGGTCCTGCTCCTAAAATGATAACCTCATAGATATCTTTCATCGTAATGTGCTCCTTCGAAATAATATTCAAATGTCGGAAATGGATGGGCAGGTCTTTTATGAAGTTCCGTTCCATCCGAACGCGGCATTGTCAATCAATATATCCTGCCGCCCGTAAAACCGTTTGTGCTTCCGCCAGCTTTACTTCGGATACTCGAATTACGGGACCGGTGCACCCCATACCGCTCTCGGCGTAAATCTCCTTTTTCCAAAGCGCCTTGACAGCCTCTTCCAAATCCATGATCTCGATGCCGAAAATCTGTGCCGTAACGACCTCCGCCGGCGGTACAGCCACATCTTCCAAAGAGGCTTTAACTCGGGTCTTATATGTCTCCAACACCGTATTAAAGCCGGCTTTCTTGACGGCTGCAAATTCTTCCCGGCTTACGGCAAAAATATTTCCGCGCACCAATTCAGCAGCATAACGCACAGCACCGGCAATCAGCGGTGCTCCCGACGCGCGGGAGACGATCAGCACCAGCTTTTCATACGCCTCTCCGATGCCGGGTCCATACCCGTAGCCGAGGTATTCGAAGCTGCCGCCGGTCGTATAAGAACTCAGCATTTTGACCAGGATATTTCCTGTCAACGGATCCGTGACCAAGACGTCCGCCGCGCCCTGCAAGACATCGTTGCCGCGCAGGATGCAGCCGCCGTCAGCCCGTGACGATTCGGCAAAGTGAAGCTCATACCCTTTTTCAGCCAGTTCTTTCAATGCCTTTTCCGTCTGCCTGGCACCGTCTACATTCAAGATTCCTACCGTCGGCTTCTTGAAGCCGCAGGCCTTTGCCGTGATTATACCGTAAACGGCATTACGGATCATCCCGTCGACCCGATCCGTACTGGACGTCCCTGTCGTCGTCGCAATGAACATTTCTTTTCCTTTTGCAGGCGTAATGACACGCCCCACTGTCGAGACCCCGATAGGGAAGGGAAAGTGCATCGTAACGGCACCGTCGATCTGCCGCGCTTCCAGCATCTCTTCCATTTTCTTATGGCCGGCTTCGTCATCAGTAACGGGAATAGTGGTAACGCCTTCATGAACTGCCGTGCCGATATAATAAACATCTATATCTTCCTTAGCCGCCATAAGCGCTGCCGCCAGCGAATTTTCTTCGCCGTGTTCACCGCCCATACCGGTCAACGCAATTTTCGGTTTCGGCCCGAGTGTTCCTTTCTCCAGTCCATCGGCTATCATCATAAAAGTCCGGCCTATCGTTGTTTCTATGTTCGTTCCCATATGTGCCCCCTATTCCGCTGTTTCTTCGGCCATGAGATTCCGGGCGAAATCCCTCATTACTTTAGCAATCAAAGCGCGTACTTGCTCTTCCGAAACGGCATCGTTTTCTCCTTTACCGCTGTTGGGCTGGATAATAAAGGAAACGCCGTCAAACAAATCCGTCATTCTTCCAAGAAAGAGGCTGCCCTTACCGATGATCATGATACGCTTCAGTTTACCCGCCAAAATATCATCACATGCAAAGCCGATGGCCGGAACGCCTGAAGGAATATGCCCTTGTGTAGGAGCCCAGCCGACGAGGCCATGCTTTTCTGTAAATTCCGCCAGATCTTTGCGTTCCAATTCTCCGCGTTTTACGGCTAACGCGCCGATCATCTTGTAATTGGCCATAGGCACATCTCCGGCACCGGCAGGTTTAGTAATGTCGGCATTCTGCATTTCCGGTGAAAACTTGTCAATATCCGGTATCTTAAAGCCGCCGCGTTCCAGCGGTTCGGCAACGAGAGAGGTAATTACGGCCTGCGGTGACGAACCGGTTCCCACAGTGTGGCGGCCGATGATATCAAGATTGATCTCCGGACTGACCCCGTCATTTGCCGAAATGATAACGGCAAACCCGCCCAAACAATCTTCCAGGACAGGGCAGCCTTTTTTCACATGGTCCTTGCCGTTCATACCGAGTTTTGCAGTGCAGCCGCCGGCCGTAACGGCTACCGTTTTATATGCGCCGGCTTTGACCAAGGATGCTGCCGTAATCAGTGCATGTGCCGGAGCCGCACAAAAACCGCGGACATCAGCGCCGGAAGCATTGCCGAGACCGGCAATCTCGGCAGCCGCCTTGGCAAAGTTGCCGCCGCCGCGCTGATTCATATCGCCGCAGCTCTCTTCGGCGCAGTCGATGACATATTCAATCTCCGCCTTGTCGATGCCGGAATTTCGCACGGCATACAAGAGAGCCAAAACGCTGGAAGCCTTGCTCATCAGATTTTCATGCATGACATGGGAAGACAGGTTGACATCAATATCATGAGCGCGTTTTACACAGCCGACAAGCTTACCGCCGCTGAACAGCGGTTCGGCGTCTTCATTGCCGACATAACCCTGTATCTCCGACAGTGCAACGCCGTCAGACACGCGGGCGGCAATGTCGGCAGTAATGATCGGATCCGCTGTGAATCGCTTTCCGGTCGCGGTCACAAAAGCCGCCTCCAGTTTGACGACGTCAAATACGTCAACTGCCTGTACCAGGAGCAGGAACTCATCCTGCGGCATGATCTCACCATAACGGCCGTACCGTTCCGCACCCGCCTTCGGCGTTTCAAAATAGGGAAAGGGCACATTCCGCAATTCTTCGGGATGACCGTTGCCGATATACACCTGATTCGGCCAATAGGCAACGGCTTCTTCATAGGAGCGGATATGCCGCGGCAAATCCTTTAAGTATTCCGAACCGGGATTAACGACCCGTTCGGTTGTCTGGGTCGTGCCGTTTTGCAGTACCATATCCGGCGTATGAACCAACACATATCCGGTGCCTCTGATCACACTATTCATCTTGTTTTCCTCCGTCTGCCCCCTACGGGGCCCCGATTTGTTTGTATATGAACGAAATACCTGTATACCCGTTTTCGGTAAAAGGCCACGTAGTAGTTCCAAGCGCTCTGTTTCCGGAAAGGCGCTATGCCGTTCTCGGAAATAAAGCAGGGCAGTACGTGATGCCTAAACATCACTGACTGATGCTTTCATCCCCATACTGCCCTGTTACAATCATTTTATGCCGACCGTACCGACGGTAAGGCTAAAGGTATTTGCAATACTGCTCACGGATCGCGGACATCTCTTCTATAATGTCATCCACATCCAATACCATCTCCATCATACTGATCTGTTCTTCATACACAGTCGGATCTACCAATTCTTTTATTTCCGGTTCACAGATATGATACACCGAGAGTCCCAACTGGACTCCTGTCAACGGGCCTGCAAAAGTCGGATCTCCCGCCGTCACGGTTTCCGCGGCCAATCCGGCCGCTTCACCTTCGGCTGCCCCTACAATAACGACCACATTTTCCGGGCCGTATTGATCGGCAAAATCCTTTACTCTTTTCTGATTTTCCAAGTCCATTGCACCGGCGCTCGTTCAGACAAAGCATTCAGTCGAAGCAAAGACTATTTCTGCCCCTGTCGTCTGTATGCATTCCGCTATAGCCGGCCCCGGTATACCGTCACGGTCACCGATAATGACAGCTTTTTTTCCTTCAAGAATGTTCATGAAGCGAACCCTCCTCTTTTTATTTTTGCTTTATATGCAGATATTTCTATCACAAAGCCTGTTTAAATTTCTATTGATAGTACTTGAGAATCATTTTTTCGATATTCTCCGGCGTCGCATCGTCTTTCACGCATTCGGCTACCTTTTGCCCCTGCCGGTAAACGGCCATGACGGGAAGTCCCAAGACCTTCTGCGAAATAGCCAGACGGCGCGCCTTGGACGTATTGAGGGCGCAGAATTTGATCTTGTCCCCGTATTTTTCGGCAAGCTCGTGTACAGTAGGCATCAAAGCCTGGCACGGCACGCAGCCGTCACCATAAAAATCGACGAATACCGTACCTTCGGCCTGAAGCACTTCTTCTTCAAAGGTCTTCTTATCTACATCCAACATACGTAACAACTCCTTTTCAGTTATAAGCTCACAAATACGCTTTCCGATAATCAGGCTTTATTTGTCAAAAACGGTCTGTCCGTCCACTTCCGTTTCCAAGGCATGCAGCGCTTTTTCGACCAATTCCCTGCGCAGCTTCTTTTCATCATCCCGCGACAGGGCGGGATTTCCCAAAGGATGAGGGATGGCGACGGTCGGGACTATCCTGTTCGCCCCTACGGTAAGGGATATGGGCGTGATCGTGCACATATGAACGACAGGAATACCGGCACGTTCAATCTCTTTTACCATCGTTGCACCGCAACGAGTACAAGTACCTCACGTAGAGGTCAAAATGACCGCGTCAACACCGGCTTTTTTGAGCTTTCCCCCTATTTCGGCACCAAATTTTTTAGCCGAAGCGACGGCCGTCCCGTTGCCTGTCGTCGTATAAAAGGTGGGAAAGAGCTTGCCGATACGGCCTTCTTTTTCCAGATCACGCAATACATCCACCGGCAATACGCGATCCGAATCGGCATTGGCATAAGTCGGATCATAGCCTCCATGTGCCGTTTCATACGTATCGGCAGTAAGGTCGACAACGCCGGTAATATCATATTCGCCGTAATGAGAAGCGCTTGAAGCCTCAATGTGATCGGGATTTCCCTTGGGAACGATCCCTCCCGACGTTACCAGCGCTATCGTTGCCCCGGATATATTTTTTACGGCAGGCAACGGTTCTACCCTGTCAAAGGCAGGCATAGGATATTCCGTTTCAAAGTCCTTCCCGGCAAGCTTTTTTATGAGCATGGTGACGGCACGCTTGGAGCCGCGCTCTTTTTCAAAGAAATTAACGCGGATCCCGTTCGGCATATATCCTTCCTGACCGGAAGCGCCGACAGGCTCGTGCCGTCCCAGCTTCAAAGCCAGTGGTGCCATTATTTGTACGGCCTTGCGCATACCGGAGGCATTATTTTTCGTCGGGCAAATATATATTTTGGTCTTAAACATGTCGGCTCCGGGATTTTCTTCATACATCCCCGTCAAAACGGGAATGCCGAGTTCCCGCCGCACCGCATCGCAGACAGTGCCGCAGGCCACGCCGTAACGGCCGGCATTGAAAGCGGGTCCGGCAATAAAGAGGGCCGCTTTTTGTTCCCGAACCATTTGTATTATTTTTTGAGTAGCCTCTTCCGCGTGTTCATTAAAATATGTATCCCCGCAAATAACGGTCCCTACGATCTCCGCAGCGTCACCGAAAGCCTGCGAAAAAGCAAGTCCCGGTCCTACGGCGCCGTTTCTCAGCTCCGGCGCAAAATCCGCCATTTCTTCCCCGCCGATATTGGCGAAAAATTGATTTATATAATGTACGACTCTTAATTTTTCCATCCTATATCCGCCTCCTTCCCTAACGTGCACTCAGCGTGTTAAAGCCCAGTTCATTGGTAGCGCCGGTGAACACCTGCAGTTCGACGGTTAAGCTGCCGTCTTCATGTAATGTCTTATCGCTGGCGCCGGCAATTTTCGTCACATAATCCAGCGTTCCGATCACCTTATTCATTTTGGGTACCGTAATGAGCTGATTCGCATTGCCGCCCGTTACGACGGCATCAGCCGCAGGATCCGCATCGGCCAGAGATTGGGATCTGCCGTCACGACCGGCATATTCATCTGTAATGATGACCGTTTTTATCCCTTCGGATTCGATTTTTCTGCAATTCATGATCAGATCCGTATCGGGATTTCCAAACCCTTCCTGTGATACCAGCGCCCCGTCCAGATCGAGCATCCTGCAGAGCTTGGCTGTCCAGTCGGAAGAGCGCTGCTTATCGGCAAGATAAACATTTTCATTCGTAACGATTACGCCGACGAAATTCAGTGTCTTTCCATGCGCTTCATAAAGATCGCGGACGACGGGATTGTTCAAGTGATGATATGTCGTATTCTTATCGCAGGCCGATACACAATTGCCCGAAATAATCGCGCCGTCCATAAGTTCCGTCGGATACAGGACGGTCGGTACGATCTGCTTGGCGTCGACGCCGTAGACGTACGTATCATGCAGCAGCCCCTGACTTTGCAGCATTTGCACATAAGCCACGCGCGGCAGGCCGGGATAGGCTTTTCCGCCCTCCATAAGCGGCAGCGTTTCAAATTCCTCCGTTTCCTCCGGTACCAGGTCTTTAGCCAAATTCCCGATGTACACGGCAACCCGCAGTCCGGCGAGGCGCACGGCCTTTTCATACTCATGCCGTTCCGTACCGGCTACAGGCTCGCAAACGAGGCAGAGATTCACTAATCGGGAAAAGGGCGTATATTCCGCTCCGGGTCCCGTCATATCGATAATGCCTTCCTGGAAGCCCACAATAGGCCCGGCCGTGACTACGGCCATTCCCTTGAGCGCGTACGTTTTGCCTGCGCCTACCGTATCCACCTTGGAGATGACCCCCGGAAAGATATCGCCCTTTCCTGCCGCTTTGACACGCGGCTCGATAACGTCTTTGACCGGTGTTATCCGGACGCTTTCACCGGGTCTGGCAATGTCGACGGTAACGGCTGCCAGATTTTTGTCTTCCAAGACCAATTTTTCGACGGCACGTTTATCTACCGTTACAATGTTGCCGGCTAATTTAGATTCCTCGCCGAAGACAACATCTTTGATATGAAAATATCCCATTTCCAGCTTCATCATCATTCCTCCTCTGCTGCTGTACTCAGTGACCGAGCCGGGAAGCCGACTCAACGGCGCCGGCGATGAGTGTGAAATCGACATATTGATAATCCGCCGCCACCGCGGCCGGCACGATGCGTTCAGGATGAGTAAACGTCTCGTATGATAAAATACTGTTTTCGATCAACACCTCCGATTCGGCATCTGCGGCCGTTCCGGCAGCCGCAGCTATCATAACGGATTTATAAGGCGTCTCATTCGGCTTGATGCTGCCTGAAAGCGGATGCGTCAACAGGGCATGTCCGCTCTGTATATAAGCACGCACCTGCAAGAGTATTTCCTTATAAGAAACATCTTCATACTCGACATCGTAAACTGTACCGAACTTCTCTTTGACCAACGGATTATTGGTAATGATCCGAAATGACGCCATGCGCCCCCTCCTTTCCGATACGAATGCCCTTTGCGCAGATATAAAAAGAGCGACAAGAACACCGCATAATCCGGTTCTTCTTGTCGCTCCCTGTCAGCAATTGCCTTGAACTTCGTTCTATAATTCACTTTCAGAGTGCTGACTTTCCTGTGCTCCTTTTGCCTGAAAGTTTCGAGCAGTTCAGATAGGCGACTGCTTTTGCCTCTTCGGCGGCACACGGCTCTCTCACACAGAAAACTCTTTCGATTTTCTCTTTTCATACATAGTATATCAATCAATTTTTCTAATGTAAAGGTATTTTTTATTTACATATCCGATATGTAATTAATCTTTATAACTAATGACATATATGTGCATCTTCAGAATAATTAATAACGCCCTCTCATAATTGTTATTTATTTCACTTGTAAAGATACCGTTCGGCTAAACCGGTTCTTATATGCATAAGCGGGCTGTGCTATACTATTGATAACTATAATCGCATAACCTAAGGAGATATGCTGTATGGACACGGGCTTAATACATATATACTGCGGCGACGGCAAGGGCAAGACAACTGCCGCCGTCGGTCTTACGGTTCGCTGTGCCGGCCGGGGCGGCCGCGTTCTCTTCATTCAGTTTCTCAAAGAACGTGAGACCGGCGAGCTGCGTATATTGAGCTCTTTGCCCAATGTGGAAATAAGGCGCGGCAAAGGCAGTAAAAAGTTCACCTTCCAAATGAGCGAAGCCGAACTGGCAGAAGCGAAAAAACGCCAGGAAAGCTTATTTTACGGCGCCGTCGAGACTTGCCTTCACGAAAAGCCGGACCTTCTCGTATTCGATGAAATCCTCGGCGCCTGCACTACGGAGCTTCTGGATGAAGCGGAAATTCTTTCATTTCTGCAAAATAAGCCGGTTGGGACGGAAGTCGTATTGACCGGACGCAACCCTTCAGCCGCCCTTATAGAAGCGGCAGATTACGTGTCGGAAATAAAAAAGATTAAGCATCCCTTTGACATAAATATTCCCGCCCGCCCGGGCATTGAAGAATAAAGTAACGCAACCTTTATTTTTGCCGATTCAATACTTCCGGCACTTCCTCTAAAGACGTGCATGTAAGCCAAGCGGTTTGTGCAACGTCCGGCGGCACTATAGCCATGTCGGCAATCCAAACGGCCCGCATGCATCCTGCCGCCGCGGCACGCAATCCGTTGGCCGAGTCTTCGAAGACGAGGGCTTCCGACGGTATAACGTCCATGCGGCTACACGCCCTGAGGAATATATCCGGTGCGGGCTTTCCCCTGTACACGTCATCACCGCTCTGCATGTAAGCGAAAGACGGCGCAAGACCGGACTTTTCCAAGAGGAGCCGCACCTGCGCTTTCGACGATGACGAAGCGACAACGCAGGGAATGTTTTCTGCCGCGGCATAGGCCAATATTTCATGAACACCTTTTTTAAGAGATATATCATGCGTACGATAATATTCTATTTGGCGATTCAATTTTTCCTCATGTAACTCGTCATAGGGAAAAGCCTCACCCAAGCTTTGCGCAAAGACGGCTCGTGCGCCGTAATCGTTCATGCCGATGACCTCCTGCAGTACCGCCTCGGAAATATGATAGCCGTGTTCCTGCCCGACACGGCGCCATATTTCAGCCGACAACGGTTCTGTATCGAAGAGAAGTCCGTCCATATCAAAGATAAAGAGTTTTATCGGTACCACTGTATTGCCTCCTGAACTATATTGCTCTTCATTATATCACACGTACCGTTTACGACGTAAAAGCGGAGTCCCTTTCACAAAGGACTCCGCTATATGTATATATAATATATATTCATCTGCCGTCGGGCCAAAGGAGGGTAACCTCTCCTGCAGCCAGTGTGGCAGGAATCGCAATGACCCGCTGATTGGCGGACCCTCTGAAAAAGAGGCCCGGATCTTTCAGGTCTTCCTTAAAAGGCCCGTCAACGAGAACGTCACACAGGGACAAGAGCTTTTTACGACTTGCGTCTTTAACCAGCTCCTCATAGACATAGCCCGAATAAACCCAAATATTCGTCTCTACGGCCTTGCGTACGGCCTCGATTACGGGGATGAGGCCTTCCGTATTTTGCATGGGTTCGCCGCCTAAGAGCGTGAGGCCCGTAATGGCCGGTTCTTTTAAATAGCCTATAATCCGTTCCGTCTCCGCGTCGGTCCAGTCCGTGCCGAAGTTCGGATTCTGATACTCCTTGTTGAAGCAGTTGAAGCAGTTGTGCGTACACCCTGTTACAAATACGGACGTCCTGATTCCCGGACCGTTGGCTATATCCATTTTCCGAATCTGTCCGTATTTCATATAAATACTCCTTAAATATGCAGCACCCGTTCTTTAATTTCCTTCGTGCGCCCTTCGTTCCAGAAATTTTCTCCCAAGTAACCGCAGGTGCGGCGAATAACGGTCAGCTTGGATTTGTCTTTGTTGCGGCAGCGGGGGCATTCCCATTCGTTGGCATCGTTCAGGACGATTTCTCCGTCAAAGCCGCATTCATGGCAATAATCGAGCTTCGTGTTAAATTCGGCATAGCTGATGTGGTCGTAAATATACTGAATCATCGTCAAAATGGCCGGCACGTTATGCGTCATATTCGGAATTTCGGCATAACTGATGCAGCCGCCGGTGGACTTGTCTTCAAATTCCGATTCAAAGGCAAACTTGTCGAATACGTTAATGTGTTCGCGCACGTCGACGTGATAGCTGTTCGTGTAATACCCCTTGTCCGTTACGTCTTTGATTTCGCCGAAACGGGCACGGTCTTTCTGGCAGAAACGGTGTGTCAGGCTTTCTGCAGGCGTGCCGTAGAGGGCGAAGCCGATATTCGTTTCTTCGCGCCATTTCTTGATGTGTGCGTTGAAGTCGTCCATAACGCGGTGGGCAAAACGTTTTCCTTCAGGTGCCGTATGCGATACGCCCTTGGTCAGGAGCGTCGCTTCGTACATGCCGATATAGCCGAGAGACAATGTCGCATAGCCGCCGTACATAAATTTTTCCACCGTTTCGCCCGGCTTCAGACGCGTAATGGCACCGTACTGCCAATGAATGGGCGATACGTCGGACGTGATTTTCTTTAAGAGTTCAACGCGCAGCAGGAGCGCTTTTTTGCAAAGCTCCAACCGCTTGTGCAGGATTTGGAAGAATTTTTCTTCGTCCCCGTCGGCAAGGATACCGATTTGCGGCAAGTTCAGAGAGACGACGCCCATGTTGAAGCGGCCGTCAAACTTGTAGTTGCCTTTTTCGTCCTTCCAAGGACTCAGGAAGGAGCGGCACCCCATGGGACTGAACACGTTGCCTTCATAGCTTTCGCGCATCTTTTTGGCCGAAATGTAGTCCGGATACATGCGCTTGGACGTGCATTCCGCCGCAAGCTCCGTCAAGTAGTAGTAAGGCGAGTCTTCGTGAACGTTGTGTTCGTCCAGGACATAAATCAATTTCGGAAAGGCCGGCGTCACGTATACGTTCGCTTCATTTTTAATGCCCTGAATACGTTGACGCAGGATTTCCTCGTCAATGAGCGCCGCTTCCCTGGCGTATTCGTAGTCGGGCTTAAAGTACATGAAGAGCGTAACGAAAGGCGCCTGACCGTTCGTCGTCATGAGCGTGTTAATCTGATATTGAATGGTCTGAATGCCGTCTTTAATTTCCTTTTTGACGCGTTTCCAGGCAATTTCTTCGGCCTTTTCCATATCCGGCTCAATACCGTATACTTCACGCTGTTCTTCTACAACGGCTTCTATGTATTTCTCGAAGGATTTCCGCACATACGGCGCCAAAATACGGTCAATGCCGTTAATGGACTGGCCGCCGTACTGGCCGCTGGCGACTTGGGCGATAATCTGCGTCGTCACGGTGCAGGCGACCTGAAAGGACCGAGGCGTGTCGATTTTCTTACCGTTAATAACGGTCCCGTTGGCGAGCATGTCTTCCAAATTGATGAGGCAGCAGTTGAACATGGGCTGAATGATATAGTCCATGTCATGGAAATGGATGGCACCGCTGTCATGGGCCTGGACGATGTCCGCAGGAATTAATTTGCGGCGCGCAATGTCCTTCGATATTTCGCCGGCAATAAGGTCGCGCTGCGTCGAAACGACGTGGCCGTTCTTATTGGAGTTTTCGTCGAGGACGTCAAAATTCGTGTTGTCCAGGAGGCCGAAGACGTCCGAGTCGGTCGTGTTCGTCTGCCGTTTAAAGGCCTGAATGGTCTTATAGTTTTCATAGGCTCTCGCCGTAGCCGGGTTATTGGCCTGAATAAGGCGATAATACACTTGATCTTCAATAGCGTAAATCGTCATTTCCTTATGCATTTCCGCAGCATATGCTTCAATTTCCCTGGCAATACGCTCGGCCTGGCCTTCTTCATAAACACCGCTGCTGCTGTTCATCGCTTTTTCAATAGCGCCGGCTATTTTCGAGCGATCAAAAGGAACTTTCGTACCGTCGCGTTTGATTACTTCCAACATGGTTCTTCCTCCACACAAAATATAGTAGTCTATATAGAAGGCCGATGGTTATCTATACCATATATGCCGTTTCCTGCGAACTGAGGATATGAGTATAATACTACTACTTGTAGTGAGTGTCAACCGTTATCTACTATATAATGTCCATGTATACAAAATTGTCATACAGGCTTCACTTCAATCAATATGAAGAATATCGCGCACGACGGCGCCGGCCATGAGCATGCCCGCAACGGACGGCACGAAGGACACACTGCCCGGCAAGGGATGACCTGCTCCTTCCGTTTTTTCCGGCACTACAGGTTTTTCCGTTGAATAGACAACCTTGATCCTGCCGATTCCTTTTCGGCGCAATTCCTTTCGCACAATACGGGCCAGGGGATCGACTGACGTATTTTCGATATAATCGAGCGTAAATAATTCGGGATGCAGTTTATTGCCCGCCCCCATGGAAGAAATGACGGGAATGCCCGCCCTGCAGGCCTCTTCAATGATGCCCACCTTGGCAGCTGCCGTATCGACGGCATCGACGATGTAATCCGGCCGGCAAGCGGCAATAAAATCGTCTCCCGTACCGGGCAGATAAAAACGGCAATGCGTTTCTATGCAAATGTCCGGATTAATGGCGCGTACCCGCTCGGCCAT
>OBJQ01000783.1_pt1 | contig 20613 bp, 22 predicted proteins | sample 1519921 | NCBI WGS metagenome assembly OBJQ01 (sample SAMN04209244, study PRJEB22552) | human gut metagenome | biome: gut; material: feces | host: Homo sapiens | place: USA: Oklahoma
CTTTAAGACGATATGTGAAGTTTTAAGCCTTATTGTAAAAATTCATTTTATGTTTGAATATAAATATAAATAATTAAGAAAATAATGAAACCTGTGATATACTAATTAAAGAATCGAAAATGAGATGAAATAAATAATATGGAGAGAAAAAATATGGCAATGTAATGATGATATTGCAGAATATAATATAGGGAAAGGGTAAAATATGAAATACATATTTTTTGATATTGATGGAACTTTAGTGGATTTAGTTGATAATCAGGAAGTGATTTATCCATCTACACGAAAAACAATACAACAATTAAAAGATAAGGGATATAAAGTAGCTATTGCATCAGGCAGATCATTAATAGAAATATTACCAACGGCACAAAAATTAGGGATTGATAATATTGTAAGTGATGGGGGTTATGGTTTAACTATTGAAGGGAAACTTCAGTATATTCATTCTTTACCTCATGATATCGTTCAATCACTAAGTCAGGAATTGATAGAAAAGAAGATTCCATTTGCTTTTTTGACTAACCCATCACAAAAAGAATTGTTTGCTAGTTCACAAATGTTAAATCATCAATATGATTTTGATTGTGAAGGTATTCAATTAACAATAGATGAAACTTTTGACTATTTAAATACTGATGCATATAAAGTTTTTATGGCAATTCATAGAGGTGAAGAAGATCGGATTGACACTGTTAATGCTCATCAGATTATGCGTTATCGAGAAGGAAGTCTTGCTTATGAACCAGATGATAAATATGCTGGGGTAAAAGAATTTGTTGAATATTATCATGGAAGTATGGAAGATGTTATTTTCTTTGGTGATGGATTAAATGATATAGGTATGTTTGAACAGATTTCTTGTACAGTAGCAATGGGAAATGCTATTGAGGAAGTAAAAAAATTAGCTTATTTTATTACTAAAGATATTAAGGAAGATGGAATTGAATATGCTTGTTGTTATTTAAAATTACTATAAAAAGAAAGACTTAATGTCTTTTTTTTATTGAATAGTATTTAAATAGGTCATTGTATTGCATGATTCATGATAATTTATGTGTGCAAAAGAAAAGTTCCCTGTATGATATTTAAGAGGAGTATATGACGCTTTAATAGGGAACCTAATATTAACTTATGTAATCAAAGTAATTGTGTGAATGGAAAAATCTTTGAGGGATAAGGGGATGTATTGGTGTATATATAGATGAGGAGGGAGATGTTGTGGATAATAAAATCATAAAAAGTATTCAAAATCAAAATGATAAAGCATTTGAATATATTGATAAAGAATACGCGCAGCTTATACATTATATTCTTTATAATTTACGATTAAGTCATCAAGATGTTGAAGAATGTTATAATGATATTTTATTAAAATTATGGACACATTTACAATCTTATGATGTTTGCCAAGCAAGTTTAAAGAATTATATTGCTTTAATTACACGAAGAACAGGATTGAATTATGTTAGAAAAAATAAACGTTTATATGAAGAAATCTTATATGAGCGTATGGATATTTTTGAAAGTCAAACTCAAGGGAAGGAGATAGATTGGGATTATATTGTAGAGCAGTTGAGTTTTTATGAAAGAGATTTATTTTATCGGTATTTTTACTATTTTCAAACAATTGAATCTATTTCACTAGAAAAAGGAAAAACATATAAATCAGTTGAAAGTTCTATCTATCGCTTAAGGAAAAAATTAAAGATATTATTAGAAAAAGAGGTGAAAAAATATGAATGATATAGAATTAAAAAAATATGTGCAACTTCCTTTTCATCCATTATCCAGAATGATTACTTATTTACAAATAGGTTTATTGTTATTTTCCTTTCAAATAGATTTTGGTTACTTAAAATATATATTTGATATTATTGGAATGTTTTGTCTTTATTTTGGGTTACGAATGATTAAAGATGCAAGTTTGTATTTTAAAAAGGCTTATTATTGCATTATTGTTGATATGATAATAAATATTGCTTTTTTATCAGTACTTGCAACACCTTATTATAAATATGCAGATTATCTTTATTATATCTCTGTACCAATAACATATCTTATAATTTATTTGATTTATATGGGGTTAAATAAATATTGTCATGAAAGTGGATGTACTAAATTTTTTGCGACGTATATTATTATACAAATTATAGGTATAATAGGTTTGTTTTTAGAAGGAATATGGGAAATTGTTTCTATAATTATGTTTGTTATAGGGTTTATATTTTTGGTTTATACTTTATCATCTGTAAAAAAAGACATATTAACTCATCAATACTTACTTAAACTTTCACCAGTAAAACACAATGCATGGTTTGTGATGTTTATTTATATTTTGACGTTATGTATAAGTGTTTCAGGATGTTTTTTAGTGACAACTTCAAGGGCTTATCATCAAGATCCTAGCCAAATACATCTACAAAGTTCAAATAAAGGTAAGAGTGTTGATAAAATTGTTGAAAAAGATGATTTGAAGTTAAAAGTCAAGTATACAATTACCCAAGATGAAGAACAATGTTATGTTCATGTTATTGATTATGAATGGTTAGAATTTCCAGTATACACATTCATGGCAAATACAACTATATTTAAAAGTCAGGAAGTTTTTTATGAATCTATTAATAATAATGTTTATAGTGATAAGCAAAGTTATAAATCAATTTTAGAAAATGCTCAAATATCAGATTGGTTTTCAATATCAGATGTATGTAAATTTAAGACGTATGTGAATCCATGGAATCATCAAATTAAAGGAAGGATTTGTATAACAATGAAAGCTAATTATAAAGATGCATTTTTTGAAATACCAATCACTTTTGGAATCAAGAATCGACCTAAGCTTTTATATAATGAAGAAGATGATCAAAATATACAAATTATTGTGCTTATAGATCACCAAGAAATAACAACATGGAATGAACAGTAAAGTGGAAAATTTTCCACTTTTATTATGAATTGATGTATAATGAAAAGCATAAAGAGTGGTGATTTTATGAAAGATAAAAAACAAATAGGAATATCAATATTAATAATGTTAGGATTATTATGTCTTTCATCACTAGTGGGTATTCTTTTTCAAAGTTGGCATTGGGCTGATACAAATATTATTTTAGTTTATATTTTAGCAGTTTTAATGACATCACGTTTTACCAAGGGATATTTTTATGGAATTATGAGTTCAATTATTTCCACTTTCTTATTTAATTACTTTTTTACTGCCCCATATTACACTTTATCTGTTTATGATTATAAATATTTTATTACTTTCATTGTTATGACTTTGACTGCCATTATTACGAGTGCATCTACATCACGTATTCAATTATCAACTGATTTAGCTAATGAAAATGCACGTAATATGAAAACTCTTTATGATTTAACAAATAAATTATCAGATTTATTAGATTATCAATCATTGTCAAAAGTTGTTATTGAGATGTTTTCTGAAGTGTTTGATTGTGAGATAGGTTTTATTTGTTTTCAAGAAAGTCCACATTATATCTATTTGTTAGGGACAAAGGACAGTAAGCATGAAGAAATATTAGATGATTTACAAGAGTATCAGTCACAGTTTTTGTATTTAAGAAAGCCTTATAAAGAATTAAATCAGTGCTATCACTATCCTATATATGGTATTCATAAATTATTAGGAGTTGTTATCTTACCTAAAGAAAATGTAGAATTAATGAATGATAATACTCATAAATTATTGGTTTCTATGATTGAAAATGTATCTTTAGCTTTGGATCATATTTATTCTATAAAAGAACAACTCAAACTTAAAGAGGCGACGGTTAAAGAACGATATCGTAGTAATTTATTGAGAGCTATTTCACATGACTTACGAACACCTTTATCTGGAATTATGGGGACATCAGAAATGATTATGGATATGAATAATCATCAAGAGGAAACTTATCAGTTAGCTCATGGGATTTATGAAGAAGCTAATTGGTTATATTTATTAGTTGAGAATATTTTAAGTTTAACAAAGGTAGAAGAAGGAAAGCTTGTTATTCATAAACAATTAGAAGCTGTTGAAGAAGTAATTGGAAGTGCTGTTTATCATGTTACAAAAAACAATCAAAGAAAGATTGAAGTTCATGTTCCTGATGATGTTTTGATGGTACCAATGGATGCTAAGTTGATTCAACAAGTTATTATTAATTTATTAGATAATGCAATGAAACATACATCTAAAGATAAACCAATATATGTGGATGCTTATGAAAAAGATCAAGAGGCTTATATTGTTGTGGAGGATTATGGAAAAGGATTTGAAAATCAAAATCCTAAAGAGATATTTGAAATGTTTTATACGAATAATGGAAGCAATTCATCTGATGGTTCAAAGGGTGTTGGATTAGGATTGACTATTTGTAAAGCAATTGTTGAAGCTCATAGTGGTGAGATTCAAGCAGAGAATTGTAGTGAGCATCAAGGTGCAAGATTTATTGTGAAACTAAAGAAACGTTAATCAAATTATTCGTAAATAGTTATCTAGAACATGGATTTTATCTATGATCTTTGTATTTATAAAAAAGCACCTAATTTGTTTTAAATCACCTAAAATAATAGTACATTGTATTGGATTAGTGTATTATTAAATTGATAAATGGTAGTAGTGATAGCATTTATTAATTTGGTAATTTAATAGAGTATTTAGACTTTGTGAGAAGTTTAGATACTTCTTTTTTTCTTTTGAAATTAAGGGTATAGTATAAGAGCAAATTAATTTATAAATAACAAATTATAGAAAGGATCTTTGAATATGGATGAACTTATGTATAGTGTTGATTTGGTTGATGAAATAGGGAATCTAATTACAAATGCAAGAAAAAATGTTGTAAAGAAAGTTAATAATGAACTTTTAGAAACATATTGGAATATAGGTCGTGTTATAGTTGAAGATGAACTTAAGAATGAACGTGGAGAATATGGTAAAAAGCAACTTATTTCACTTTCAAAAACTCTCACAAAAAGATTTGGAAAAGGATTTTCGCGAGCAAATTTATATAATATGAAGATGTTCTATACAAAGTATCCAATTATCCAGTCAGTGACTGGACAATTAAGCTGGACTCATTATTTGAAAGACTATTATTATCAAATGGTAAAGCAAATAAAGAAACTGTACTTCAATTAGCTCGAAAAGGAAATGAAATAGAAAAGCCTGAAGATATTGTTAAAGAACCATATGTATTAGAATTTTTGGGATTACCAGATGATAAGCCTATTATGGAATCAGATTTAGAAAAAGTATTGGTTAGTCATATTGAAAATTTCTTGTTGGAGTTAGGAAAAGGATTTATGTTTGTTGGAACTCAACAAAGAGTAACGTTATTCAATACTCATTACTATGTAGATATGGTTTTCTACAATAAGATATTACGATGTTATGTACTTATTGAATTAAAGACTACAAAACTTATGCCAGAAGCAGTAGGACAATTAAATATGTATTTAAATTATTATAGATCAGAAGTGAATGATGAAACAGATAATGATCCTATTGGAATCATTTTATGTACTGATAAGAAAAGTGTAGATGCAGAATATGCATTAGGAGGACTATCAAATAATATATTTGCATCAAAATATACTTATTATATTCCAAATAAAGATGAACTAATCGCACAAGTAGAATCAGTACTTGATGAAATGGATAAAGAGTAGTCAGTTGTGCTGAAATGCTTTGATTAAGATACAAGCAAGATTAAAAATGTTGATTTTATTGCATCTCTAAATTAATGTAGTATTAATCATATATTCATAGGGGAGATATTAAGATTGTAGACTTTGTCTATGATCTTTTTATAAAAGTTAAAGATTATTTTGTTAACTCAAATGGATAAAGATAGTTTGAGATTTGTTAGAAATAGTTTATATATAAATAGACAATCAAAGAATAATAACGCTAAATATAATTTAATTGTAATACCTAAAAAATATTACAAATGAAGATATGACTGCTATGAATTATTAGTGAATTAGCTAATAATTTATAATTGTTAGTAGTATAACTAATAATGGTTGATTTGACATTTAAATGGTTTTGTCATAAAAATTGTTTCAAAGTTAAATCTCATTATTCAATTCATAAAATATAACTTTTATATAGAAATATTCTACTATATCAGGTTTGAATATTTCTTTTTGTTTTCTAATTATAGAATAAAGAGTATAATTAAAAAAAGTAATCTTATCAATAAATTATGGAGGTTAAATGATGAGCCAGAGAATATTGGTTGTTGAAGATGATACACAAATAAGAAAGTTTATTTGCTATTGTTTAGAAAACAATGATTATGAATATATAACTGCTAGTAATGGGATTGATGCTTTAAGAAAAATAGCCAATGAAAATATTGATCTTATCTTATTAGATTTAGGTTTACCTGATATTGATGGAACTGATATTATTAAAAAGCTACGAGAATTTTCAGAGATGCCTCTTATTGTTGTATCTGCTAGAGATAAAGATCAAGAAAAAGCTGATGTTTTAAATCTAGGTGCTGATGATTATTTAACAAAGCCATTTTCAGCAACTGAATTGATAGCTAGAATAAAGGTAGCTTTTCGACATTTTTACCGATTTACTCAAGTTCAAAGACAAACACTTTACAAAGTGAAAGATTTATCTCTTGATTTAGATAAGCATCTTGTTTATTTGAATAATCAAGAAATTCATGTAACTCCATTAGAATATCAACTCCTAACATTATTTATGAAAAATGTTGGCAAAGTCTTAACAACAAGTCATATCATTGAGGAAATCTATGGAAAAGGTTATGGAAATGATACACAAGCATTAAGAGCTTTAATGGCAGGTTTAAGACGTAAAATTGAAAAAAATCCTGCAACTCCTGAATATATATTGACTGAAATAGGTGTGGGTTATCGAATGAAGTCAGATGAAGAATAATAAAATAGACCATATATTAAAAGTCAAATGAATTCCTATTATTATCAATAGGAATTTTTCTTTTCTCACACGATTCTCACACCTTTTTATATATCCTCACACCATCTTCACAACAATATTTCTATAATATAAGTGAAAAGGAGGAGACGGATTATGAAGGCTCACCAAGATTTAGAAGAATATCAGACTCTAGAAAAATTAAGTCAAGAAATCAGAGCCATTTTAGATGATGAACAAGTATGTCTAAATAAAATCAAAGAAGCATTAGTACTTTATCCAGATGCTCCACAACCACAAAATTTATTAGGCATTCTTGCAGAAACAAAAGAAGATAAAGTTTTAGCAATGAAACATTATCGAGCAGCTTGGGCATTAGCTCCTTATTACCGTCCATCACGTGAAAATATTGATCGTCTTGTAGATATGCATTATTACAAACATTACTACTTTTGTGATCAAGATGTAGATGAAAAGGATAGGCAAAAAGAGACAATAAAATTTAATATGTTAAGGAGGAAACTAGGATGATGGAATTTTATAAGAAGTTAGAAAATAAAAGAATAGTTATTATGGGATGTGGGAGACTAGGTGCTAATTTAGCAGATTATTTATATGAACAAGGACATGAAGTTATTGTTGTAGATAGTGATGAAGATGCTTTTAGAAAGCTATCAGCATCTTATGGTGGTTTAACATTTATTAGTGATGCGACTGAATTAGAAACATTTGATAAGTTAGAGATTGATGAGCAGACAACAATGATTGTTGTGACAGATAGTGATAATACAAATATTTTAATATCTCAAGTCGCAAGAGAAGTCTATCATGTGAAAACAATTATATGTCGTTTATACGATCCACAAAGAGAATGTGTTTATGATGAATTTCATATTGATACAATTTGTCCAACATATTTATCAGTGCATCGTATTGAAGATATTTTAAAAGAGAGAGGGGCATAATGATGAAAAAGAATGTTTTGTTAGTTGGTGGACTTCATAAGGCAATGTCACTTGCTCAATCGTTATTAAATAAAGGATATGCTGTTACAGTTATTAATGATAATTATAATGATTGTATGACTTTAGCAAGTATTGAGGATTTAGAGGTGATTTTTGGTGATGGAACTAAACCTTTTGTATTAGAAGAAGCTGATGGAGAAAATATGGATATAGCTATAGCGTTGACAAATAAAGATGATGATAATTTAGTTATTTGTGAATTGTGTAAAAAGAAATTTCATGTGAAAAAGACGGTTGCTTTGGTAAGAGATCCACAAAAAACACGCTTCTTTTATCAAATGGGAATTGATTCAGTTGTTTGTGCAATTAATGCTATTACTGGAATTATTGAACAACAAGCTTTTATTGATGAGATGACAAATATTATTTCAGTAGAGGATGGAAGGGTCAATATTTTAGAATTAAAGATTGGTCATCATATGCCTTCAGTTAATAAAAAGTTATGGGAAATAGATTTACCATCAGAAGCCATTATTGGTTATATTTTAAGAAATGATCAAGGAATTGTACCTAGAGGAGATACCAGAATATTAGCTGGTGATACATTGATTGTTATTTGTGATCAATATGTTCAACAAACTGTAACAAAGGAGTTGACAGGGAGATGAATAGGATATTCAAAAGTAATAACTATTTTGGTCAATTCTTAATTTTAATAGGAATATTATTACTTATACCACTTATAACAGTTATCTTTTATCCAGAAGATATATCTCAAATGTATGCTTTTGTTATTCCCGCAGTGTGGGCAATCATCTTAGGACTATGTATTTGTTATATAAGACCAAAAAGAAAATCTCCACAGAATTGGCGAAGCTCTATTCATGAAGGAAGTTTAACAGTTTTATATGCCTGGTTAATAGGAATTATTCTTGGAGCTATGCCATTTGTTATAAGTGGACAATTGACATTTGTACAGGCACTATTTGAAGCTGTAAGTGGTTGGACAACAACTGGATTATCAGTTGTTGATGTAACTAAGGTCAATCATTTGTTTCAGTTTCATCGTTGTTTTATGCAGTTTTGTGGTGGACTTGGATTTATTATGATGATTTTATTCTTTGTTCAGGAAAATCAAGCAGCAAATTTATATAATGCTGAAGGGCATCCAGATCGTTTAGAACCAAGATTAATTAATACTGTACGTATGATTTTTGGTATTTATTTTGTATCATTAGTTTTAGGAAGTATCTTGTATTATATTTTTGGAATGAATTGGTTTGATAGTATTTTTCATGCGATGTGTTCACTTTCAACAGGGGGATTTTCTACTCAGGTTGATAGTATTGGAGCTTATCATAGTATTGCAATTGAATGGGTTACAATATTATTAATGGTCATTGGAACAACTAATTTTGCTGTATTATTATTGATGGTGAAAAGAAAATGGCGTGAAGTTGAAAAGATTAGTGAATTAAGATTGTTTACTGTGCTTGTCATTATTTCTACAATACTTATCGCAATAATGTTAAGTTATTCACTCTATTTATCTATTAGTGATGGACTAAGAGTAGCTGTCTTTAATGTTGTTTCTGCTTTATCAACAACAGGTTATGCAACCATGTCTTATCAATCATGGCCAACCACAGCAGTCTTTATACTTATTATTTTAATGATTATTGGTGGAGGCTATGGTTCAACAGCTGGTGGTATGAAATTAACCCGTGTTTATATTGCATATCAAACTTTAAAGAAAACATTTAGAGAAAAGATTTCATCAAAACGTAGTGTTAATAAGATTTATCATTATCGTGCACAAGGTCGAACAGAAATTAATGCAACTCTTATGCAGGATACGATGAGTTATATTTTGATTTATTTGTTAATTTATGTTGTGGGAACAATCTTAATGAGTTACTTTGCTCAATGTGATTTACAGAGTGCGATGTTTGAATTTGCCTCTGCATTAGGGACCGTTGGATTATCTATTGGCTTAACTGGACCACAAACATCAGCGATTGTTTTGATTATTGAAATGTGTGGAATGTTATTAGGTCGACTTGAAATCTTTGTTGTCTTTATAGGAATCAGCGCAATGTTTTATAAAGCGAAGAAAGTATTTATAAGAAAAAATCTTGTTTAAATGAAAAATCAGCTTATCATGAGCTGATTTTTAAAAATATATATATTATTTATGAGTAGATTGTTCTTCTTGATGATGAACACGACTTAAATATTCAACAGTATCTAATCCAGAAGAATGTTTAAAAATATATGTGACAGCTTGTAATATATAGTCCATAAAAATTCCTCCTATCTTTTATTATTAGTATAGTCAATAATTTATAAAAGGATTATTTTTTTCTATAATAGAAATCATTTTCTTTATTTGTAAAGTTCATAAGCAAATTGATGATACTATAAAATTATGATAAGATAAATACAACATATTAAGGTTTATCAACAAATAATGAAAGAAGAATAAAAATGAGAAAAACTAAAATATTTATAGAAAACTTTTTTAATCCACTTATCACTGGAATGTGGGTAATATTAATATATCAAATTTGTCAATACAAAAGATATCAATCTTATAATTATATTATTGATATCATTGTTTTAGGATTGATATTATTTGTCTGGTTATTAACAAGCCTAATTCTTGCATTTCAAAATTATAGTGTTCAATCAAAATTATGCCATATAAAATATGCATCTATTATTGGGGTTATCATAGTTATTGGGAGTTCTTGCATTTTAGGCTTTCAATCATATCAACACTATAACGATCAACATTTCTATGATAATAAACCTAGTGATTATGTACTTAATGATGGTCATTTTCAAACTGAGATAATCAATAAAATAGAAGAAGAAATTCAAGAGATTATACCTGATAATGCACAAGCATATGTTTGCCCATATACTTATTTTGTATGTAATGAATCAGGAGTATTGGATGCATTTGAAATTGAAATATATTTTGAAAAGGATGATAATGCTTATGTTTTAGGGAGTCGATATAAAAAAGGTGAAAATGTTAAAAATAGATTTATGAAAATTGATTATATGGAAGGAAGTGAATATCTTCCACAAATGAGTGATTTGGTTAAATCTATTTATAATATCAATTTACCAAATAAAACATGTAAAATTCAAATGGAATCAACTAATGATGAGGCTTATTTTAATTATGAATTTTATCCAATCAATTATAATTATAAACTAGTTATTTTATAGAAAATATCTATAAATATAAATAAAATAACAATCAAGATAGTTAGAAATCACTATCTTTTTTTATAAATATTTTATATTGATTGATAAGTTAGTATTTATTTTATATGATAAAAATATAAGATTAAATCTTTTTAGGAGGTGTAGATATGAAAAAAATAGTTATATTTTCTTTAAGAATTATTATTGTTTTTCTTGTGGTCTATGTTTTTTGTACATTCTTATTACAAAGTTGTAGTCCTGATGTGAATACACTTGATGAATATACAACTATTACAGATTTCGAAAAAAATTCAAAACTAAAATATTACAATCTCTATGATTTTGATATATTTTACAAAAATAATCAAAAAAAGTTATTAAAAGATGAAGAAATCATTTTGACATTTGATAATGAATATAAACAGAAATATATGATCACAACTACCTCATCAAAAATCCAATATAAAGTTGATTATGGTTTAGAAAATATGGGAGAACAGGATTATCAGATAGAAAACATGAATGGTGTTACTATCTATGGATATACCTATGATAATGAACAAAAATGTTCTTTTATAGTTAGATATAATGACTTTCAATACAGTATTGAAGGAGTTGAAAATCATGATTTCCAAGATTGTATGAATAAAATAAAGGACTATGTTAAACTTAATGAAAGTATGAATTGATGTTAAAAAAATAAATATATTTATTTGGTTAAAGACAAATAAAAAATATTAATTTTGGTTTTTTCAAAAAATGAAATAAAAAAAGTATTGACAAATAAGTTGTGACACTGTATTATAGACGCAAGTTCAAAAATAAATCGTTGAGCAGAAAGAGTAATTGATTGAACGCTTATAGCGAGGTAACACAGAGTGGAAGGTTACTAAGTAGAAGTCAATGAAGCGCGTCTGTGAGAGTCCATTGGAACTAAAAGTATAATGGAACGTGACCTGCGTTAAAGGAAAGAGTGGTTAGAAGATTTCTAACAACGAGAGTGGTACCGCGTATATATACGTCTCTGGAGTTTTTCCAGAGGCGTTTTTGTTTTATAGGAGGGTGATGAAAATGCGGCGATTAGGGAGATATGATTCATAAATATAACAAACACAAATAAATTAAAAAAAGAGGAGAAAAAGATTATGGAAAAGAAACAATATAAAAAAGTCGTATTAGCTTATTCTGGGGGATTAGATACATCAATTATTATTGCATGGTTAAAAGAAAATTATGGTTGTGAAGTTATTGCTGTGGCTGGAGATGTTGGTCAAGGTGATGAACTTGAAGGATTAGAAGAAAAAGCTTTAGCTACAGGAGCTTCTAAATATTATTGTGCAGATTGTAAGGAAGAATTTGTTAATGATTTTATCTTCCCAGCAATTAAAGCTAATGCTATTTATGAAAATAAATATTTACTTGGAACTTCACTTGCAAGACCAATTATTGCTAAGAAATTAGTTGAAATTGCTAAAGCTGAAGGCGCAGATGCTATTTGTCATGGATGTACTGGTAAGGGAAATGACCAAGTGAGATTTGAATTAACAATTAAGGCTTTTGCACCTGAATTAGATATCATTGCTCCTTGGAGAGTATGGGAATTAAAGAGTAGAGAAGATGAAATTGAATATGCTGAGGCAAGAAATATTCCTTTAAAAATTAACAGAGAAACAAACTATTCTAAAGATAAAAACTTATGGCATTTATCACATGAAGGATTAGATCTTGAAAATCCAGCTAATGAACCATTATATGATAAGATTCTTGAATTAGGAGTAACACCTGAAAAAGCTCCAGATACACCAACATATATTACAATTACTTTTGAAAAGGGAATTCCTGTTGCTTTAAATGGAGAAAAATTAACTGGAATTGAAATGATTGAAGCTTTAAATAAAATTGGTGGAGCTAATGGTATTGGCATTGCTGATATGGTAGAAAACAGACTTGTTGGAATGAAATCAAGAGGGGTTTATGAAACACCAGGTGGAACAATTCTTTATAAAGCACATGCTGATTTAGAAGAAATTACACTTGATAAAGAAACACAACATTTTAAACAACAAGTGGCATTAAAGTTGGCTGATATTTTATATAATGGTCAATGGTATACACCACTAACAAAAGCATTACTTGCCTTTGTTGATGAAACACAAAAGAGTGTTAATGGTGATGTGAAATTAAAATTATATAAAGGAAATATTATTGGAGCAGGGATGACTTCACCTGATACATTATATAGTGAACAAACAGCTTCATTTGGTGAAGATGAAGATTATAATCAAATGGATTCACAAGGATTTATTAACTTATTTGGATTACCAATTAAAGTGAAAGCATTATTAGATCAACAAAGAAAGAAATAAGGGGATGAGATTATGGCGTTATGGGCTGGTAGATTTAAAAAAGAAATCAATGAAAATGTCAATGCATTTAATTCATCAATTTCATTTGATGCAAGAATGTATAAACATGATATTATGGGTAGCATTGCTCATGCATCAATGTTATGTAAACAGGGGATTATTGATGAAAAGAGTTTAAAAGACATCTTAACAGGGCTAGATGAAATATTAAATGATTTAGAAACTGGTAAGTTATTATTTGATCCAAATGCAGAAGATATTCATATGTTTATTGAAAGTGAATTAACAAAGAAATATCCTGTCAGTGGAAAGAAACTACACACAGCAAGATCTCGTAATGATCAAGTCGCTTTGGATTTAAGATTGTATACACGTGATGAAATGAAAGACATTAAACAAATGCTTATTGATTTGATCAATGTCATTATTGAACAATCTTTACAACATACCGAAACGATTATGTGTGGCTATACTCATTTACAACGTGCCCAACCCATAACCTTTGCTCATCATTTAATGGCATATGCTCAAATGTTTTATCGTGATATCACAAGAATTGATGATTGTTATGAAAGAATGAATGTGTCACCTTTGGGGTCAGGGGCACTTGCGACAACAACTTATCCAATCGATAGAGAATTTGTTGCTCAACAATTAGGAATGAGTGGTATTTGTGAAAATTCATTAGATGGTGTGAGTGATAGAGATTATGCGATTGAATTTGCAAATGCTTTAGCGCTTATTATGATGCATTTATCAAGATTTAGTGAAGAAATGATTTTGTGGTGTTCATGGGAATTTAAATACATTGAATTAGATGATGCCTATGCAACAGGTTCAAGTATTATGCCACAAAAGAAAAATCCTGATATTGCAGAACTTGTCAGGGGAAAAAGTGCAAGAGTCATCAATCATGTTTCATCATTACTCACAATGATGAAAGGTTTACCACTTGCTTATAATAAAGATATGCAAGAAGATAAAGAAGCATTATTTGATGCGATTGATCAAGTCAAATTATGCTTACCAGTCTTTACAGATATGTTAAAGACAATGAAAGTGAACACACAAAAAATGAGAGAATTTGCCGCAAAAGGATTTATCAATGCAACAGATTGTGCAGATTATTTAGTGAAACATGGAAAAGCATTTAGGGATGCTTATAAAACAACAGGGGAATTAGTTGCTTATTGTATTGATCATGATCTTGTCTTAGAAACATTACCATTAGAAGTTTATCAAGCACATGATAAGGCATTTGATAAAGATATCTATGAAGCAATTGCTTTAGAAACATGTGTGAATAATAGAGTGGTTGATGGTGGTCCATCACCAGAGGCAGTTAAAAAACAAATTCAAAAAATGCAAAAGAAAGTAGGTGCTTTATCATGATAAAAGTAGGAATTATTGGGGTTAGTGGTTATGCTGGAGCAGAACTTTTACGATTATTATTAAATCATGATGAAGTTAAAGTTGTTTCTATTGGAGCAAGAAGTTATCAAGGACAACCGATATCAGATTTGTATCCATCTTTTTACCAAGTATGTGATATGATTTGTGAAAGTGATGAAGATGTTTTACAAAAAGCTGAACTTATTTTTGCTTCATTGCCTCATGGTTTAAGTGAAAAATATGCAAAGTATTGTGATGAAAATAATAAAAAATTCATTGATTTAGGGGCTGATTTTCGATTAGATAGTGAACAAGATTATCAAGAATGGTATAAATTGGATTATCATGAAAAAGCATTACATGATAAACAAGTCTATGGTTTAAGTGAAGTGAATCGTGAAAAAATCAAAACAGCGACTCTTATTGGGAATCCTGGATGTTATCCAACATCTATTACTTTAGGATTATATCCATTATTAAAAGAAAAATTAAACTTGAATAAACATATCATTATTGATTCAAAATCAGGAACAACAGGAGCTGGAAAGTCACTCAGTGAAGATACACATTTTCCAAAATGTAATGAATCTTTCCATCCTTATAAATTAGGAACTCATCGTCATACACCAGAAATTGAACAAGAATTATCAAAAATGGCAAATGATGATATTCAAGTCACATTTACGCCTCATTTATTACCAGTCAATCGAGGAATTGTTTCAACAATATATGTTGACTTAAAACCAGAAGTCTCTTTGGATGATGTTTATCAAATATATCAAAACTATTATTCTCAAGAATATTTTGTAAGAGTTTTACCAAAAGGGAAGATTGCAGATTTAAAATTTGTTAAATATTCTAACTTCTGTGATATTTCTTTACATTTAGATGAACGTTATCATCGTTTGATCATTGTTTCAACGATTGATAATATGGTTAAAGGGGCAGCAGGTCAAGCCATTCAAAATATGAATATTATGTATGGATTAGAAGAAACAAAAGGATTAAAGATGGTACCACCATCTTTCTAGGGGGAAAAGAATATGAAAGATATACAAGGTGGAGTTTGTGCACCTTTGGGATTTAAGGCAGCAGGGATTCACTGTGGTATTAGAAAAAATAAATCAAAAAAAGATTTAGCTTTAATTGTTAGTGATGTGATGTGTCATGCAGCAAGTACTTATACTTTGAATAAAGTCAAAGGAGCACCTATTGCAGTTACAAAACAACATTTATTAAATGGTGAAGCCAAAGCTATTATTTGTAATAGTGGTAATGCCAATACATGCAATCCAAATGGTGAAGACATTGCAAATGCTGTTTGTGGACTATGTGCCAAAGAATTAGGAATTAATGAAAATGATATTATTGTCGCTTCAACAGGTGTTATTGGACAACCTTTAGATTTAGTACCATTTGAAAATCATATGAATGAACTTGTACAAGCACTTCATAGCCAAGGAAGTAGTGATGCTTGTGAAGGTATCATGACAACAGATACAGTCAAGAAAGAATATGCTGTAGAATTTGAAATTGATGGTGTCACTTGCCACATTGGTGCGATTGCTAAGGGAAGTGGAATGATTCATCCTAATATGGCAACGATGTTAGCATTCGTGACATCAGATGTGAATATTTCCAAGGAAATGTTAAATGAAGTTATTCATGAAGTTGTTGATGATACATTTAATATGGTCAGTGTAGATGGTGATACATCAACAAATGATATGTTAAGTGTCATGGCTAATGGATTAGCAAATAATAAAGAAATAGTCCAAAAAGATGAAAGTTATCATATATTTAAAGATGCTTTAATGTATATTTGTGAATTATTATCAAAAGGGATTGCTAAGGATGGAGAAGGTGCAACAAAGCTTTTGACTTGTCATGTGAATAACGCTTGTAGTCAAAAAGATGCTAAGGTTGTTGCAAAGTCAGTCATTACAAGTTCATTGTTTAAAGCAGCCATGTTTGGTAAGGATGCCAACTGGGGACGTATTTTATGTGCAATTGGATATTGTGAAGCATCATATGATGTTGATAAGATCGAAGTCACACTGGCAAGTTCTGCAGGAAGTATTCTTGTTTGTCAAAATGGTAGGGGATATCCATTTGATGAAGATCAAGCATTAAAGATATTAAGTGAAGATGAAATTGAAATCTTGATTGATTTACATGATGGAAACTATCAAGCTACAGCTTGGGGTTGTGATTTAACTTATGATTATGTAAAGATTAATGGGGATTATAGAACATAAAGGGGAAGATCATAATGGATAAAAATTCAATTGTTAAAGCAGAAATCTTGTCACAGGCTTTACCCTATATTCAAAAATATAACAATAAGATTGTTGTGATTAAATATGGTGGAAATGCTATGATTAATGAAGAACTGAAAATGAATGTCATTAATGATGTTGTTTTATTATCAGAAATTGGTGTGAAAGTGATTCTTGTGCATGGAGGAGGTCCAGAAATTAGTGGAACTCTTAAGAAAATGAATAAAGAATCAAAGTTTATTCATGGATTAAGATACACTGATGATGAAACTATTGATGTTGTTCAAATGGTTTTAGCTGGTAAAACAAATAAAGACTTAGTGAAATTGATTATGCAGAGTGGTGGCAATGCAGTTGGGATTAGTGGGATTGATAACCAATTGATTGTTGCTAAAAAACATGAATGTGAAGATGATTTAGGATATGTTGGGGATATTGATAAAATCAATCCCAATATTATTTTAGATATGTTAGAAAAAGGCTATATTCCAGTTATAGCAAGTGTTGGAACTGATGAGGAAGGTCATACTTATAATATTAATGCTGATACAGCAGCTGCAGAGATTGCTGGAGCGTTAAGTGCTGAAAATATGATTTTAGTCAGTGATATTCCAGGGTTATTATTTGATAAAGATGATGAATCAACATTGATTCCACTTGTTCATGTTTATGAAGTTAAAGGATTAGAAGATAAAGGAATTATTAGTGGTGGAATGATTCCTAAAGTTGAATGTTGTGTGAGAGCTATTCGTCAAAATGTTAAAAAAGCAGTCATTATTGATGGAAGAATCCCACATTCAATATTAATTGAAATGCTTTCTAAAGAAGGTATTGGAACAATGTTTAAAAGATAGGAGGCATGTTATGGTTAATTTAAAAGGAAGAAGTTTTTTAACATTAAAAGATTATTCAAAAGAAGAAATTAGATATTTATTAGATTTAGCACATCAATTAAAAAAAGCAAAAAAAGCAGGAAGAATTGGGAAAACATTAGAAGGTAAAAATATAGTTTTACTCTTTGAAAAAACATCAACACGTACACGTTGTGCTTTTGAAGTGGCTGCCCTTGATGAAGGTGGACATGTTACTTTCTTAAGCAATTCTCAAATGGGGAAAAAAGAATCCATTGAAGATACTGCAAAAGTTTTAGGTAGAATGTATGATGCGATTGAATTTAGAGGTTTTAAACAAGAAACAGTTGAAGATTTAATGAAATATTCAGGAGTTCCTGTTTATAATGGTTTAACAGATGTTGACCATCCAACTCAAACATTAGCTGACTTTTTAACAATTGAAGAACATTTAAATAAACCATTAAATGAAGTAAAGTTTGTCTTTACAGGTGATATTAGAAATAATGTTTGTTATGGATTGATGTATGGAGCAGCAAAAATGGGAATGCATTTTGTTTGTTTAGGACCAAAATCATTACAAATCGATCCAGAGGTTCTTGCTTATTGTCAACAAGAAGCTATGAAGTCTGGTGGTAAAATAGAAGTTTTAGATAATGTTGATGAAGCAGTGAAAGGTGCTGATGTGATTTATACTGATATCTGGGTAAGTATGGGAGAAGATGAATCTTTATACAAACCAAGAGTAGAGATGTTATCACCTTATAAAGTCACAATGGAAATGATGAAGAAAACTGGTCAGGATTCTACATTATTTATGCATTGTTTACCATCATTCCATGATTTTGAAACAGAAGTTGCAAAAGCTAAAAATGAGCAAGGTATTGATATTCGTGAAGTTGAAGATGAAGTGTTTAGATCAGAACATTCTGTGGTTTTTGATGAAGCTGAAAATAGAATGCATACGATTAAAGCCGTCATGGTAGCAACTTTAGGAAATAATATTGATTTATAAAAAAGAAGAATTAAAAAGAGTTAAAATTATTTTGTAAAAAGATATCAAGAGGAAGTAGAATTTATGAAAATCTATTTCCTTTTTCTATATTATATATATAATATATTTAAAAAGAGGAAAAGATAATGAAGAAAATAAGAATGTTTGCATATAATTTTATAAATCCTATTACTATTATTCTTTATGGAACAGGTTTATATTATTTATATAGATATAGTACTCAATTAGTGTATCATGAATTTTATGAGTTATTGGATATATTATTTATTCTACTAGGGATAGGTTTTATATTATTGATATGGTTCTTAACTAGTTTAGTACTAGCTTTTCAAGGTTATAAAGTTGAAGCAAAAATATGTAATTTAAAATATTTTAGAATAATAGGGATGGTAATTTTAATTGTTGGAGGAATAATTTTTTCTGCTAAACTTACAGATTATCATAATACTCATAAAGATACCTTTAAACAATGTGAATATACAATAGATTTACAATTAGATGAAGTTTATTCAAAAAAAGAATGGTTAGATATAGTCAATAAACAAATACAAAATATCATTCCATCAGATGAAAAAATATATATAGATAAATCTTCATTTATACAATGTCATTCATCTGGAAGTATCGAATCTTATGATTTAAAGCTATACTATAATAAATATAAAGATAGTTATGTTCATCATTTTACCTATTCATATTCAAAACTTCATGTAAAATTATATAGAGAAGCATATGGAATGATTATAGAAAATAATGCTAGATATAACGATTTTATAAAGAGTATTGAAAAAATAACTGAACCTAAAAACAAATATGAATTATCACTTGTTAGTACACCTAATGAAATAGAACATACAAAATACTATAAAATTGATAATAATAACTACCTACAACTAAGAATAATAAATGATACTGATTTTAATAAATAATTTATGGAATAAAAATAATTCTATGATATAATTATAATATAAAGAGAGGTGAACTTATAATGAAAAAGAAAAAATTAAGTATCGTGATTGTATCTTTATTATTGATGGTAGGGGTATACGGATGTCAATCAAAGAAAGAATCAATGAATTATGAAACAGTTATTAAAGATGTTATCATGTATTCACAAGATAATCTTATTGCTATGGAAGGTAAAACACCAGAAGAAGTATTAAAAATGTATGAAGAAGCAGATAAAGATATTGATGAACGTTTTAGTCAAACTTTTACAAAGGAAGCATTAAATGATTTGAAAATAAAAGATATAACAAATATACAAGAAAAGCTTTCTCATTATACCTTACCAATTGAAATATCTAAGATAATAGTCAAAGAAGATACTACAAGTACAGTAACTGTTCAATTTATTGACCATCAAAAAAAGCATGGTGAAATGATTTTTAGAGTTCAAGATACAAACAATGAAATAAATTATTTTGAAATAGAATAATATAAAATTATTTTGTCATGTAAAAAAGCCCGGATTGGGCTTTTTTATTGGTAATAGATATTTTGTTGATTTAAACGAACGGATTTAATTTTTTTAAAATTTTAAGATAAACATAAAATGAATTTTTACAATAAGGCTTAAAACTTCACATATCGTCTTAAAG
>OBJQ01000793.1_pt1 | contig 20438 bp, 17 predicted proteins | sample 1519921 | NCBI WGS metagenome assembly OBJQ01 (sample SAMN04209244, study PRJEB22552) | human gut metagenome | biome: gut; material: feces | host: Homo sapiens | place: USA: Oklahoma
CTCACTCCAATCATGTAGAAAATGGACGTAATGTTTGCTGGAGATGGTGCCTTTCAAACAAAAGATGCTGTGCTCTGGTTGTGCTGTAATACTGTTTATAACACCCGAAAAGTTGTCAATTAGGTTTGGCAGCTTTTTGTTTGTAGACAGAATTTTCTTTTGATTTTGCTTTTCAGGAAGGTAAGAATTATGAAAAAGAGAGATGATCATATTACATGGAGGAAGCTTGACAATACGGCCCAGCTTTTTCCGGTGATCGCAAATAAGGAGATCAGCCACGTTTACCGTATCTCGTCCACTTTAAAAGAGGAGGTGCGTCCGGATCTGCTCCAGCAGGCGCTGGAAGATGTTCTTCCGTGGTTTGACGTGTTCCGGGTGCGGCTTCGCAGGGGATTTTTCTGGTTTTATTTTGAAGAAAATAAGAACCGGCCCCAGGTGGAGGATGAGACCGAATATCCCTGCCGGTACATCGATCCCCATGGCAGGAGGAAGTTTCTGTTCCGTGTTTCTTATTACAGAAGGAGGATCAATCTGGAAGTATTTCACGCTGTCTCAGACGGCATGGGAGCCATCACATTTTTAAAGGAACTCACTTATCGCTATATTGACCTGTTCAGGAACGAGTCCAAAGGAGAGGTGAAAAAATATTCACCCAGCGAAGAATGTATTTTGGATCAGGAAGACAGCTACTTTAAGCATTACCGAAAGAAAAAGGGAAAGGGTTACAGCACGCAAAGAGCCTATCAGATCAAAGGAAGAAGGATTTACGGAGGCGCTATCAGCGTCATTCACGGTTATGTAAGTATTGAGGATCTGAAGAAAACCTGCAGGAGCTGCGGGGTCAGCGTCACCAAATACCTGACTGCTGTATTAATATACAGTATCTATGAGGAATACATGAACAGGCAGCAGGACAAAAATCCAATCGGAATCAATCTGCCGATCAATTTAAGGGCTTTTTTTGACTCCAGTACGACCAGCAACTTTTATGCGGTAACCTTGATCGAATTTTTATCCAGGGGGGAGAATCATACATTTCAGGAGATTCTCTCTGAAGTCAGCCGGCAGATGGACGAAAAGATTAAAAAGGAAAAGATCGAGGAGGTACTGTCTTATAATGTTTCAGCAGAAAAGAACCCATTTATACGGATTCTGCCGCTTGTTTTGAAGAATCTCGGACTCAGTTATAAGTTCAGGCGTTCCAGCAAGTCAGCGACGACTACGCTGTCCAACCTGGGACAGATCAGGGTGCTTCCCGGATATGAGGATGAGATCGAGCAATTTCATGTGATGATGGGTGTCTTCAAGACACAGGAGGTGAAATGCGCCATGCTCAGTTATAAGGACCAGGCGGTCATCACATTTACGTCGGTTTTCCAGGAAAGCTATCTGCAGAAAGCCTTTTTCAGGAATCTGGCGAAGGAAGGAATCAAAGTAGCCATAGAAAGCAATGGGGTAATCAATGAAAAAGTGTAAGAGTTGCCAGGTGGAAGTCCTGGATGAGACCGTGACGTGCCCGCTCTGCAACAGGGTATTAAGTGATGACGGAAAAACCGTTAAGCGGGAGAGAATGTACCCTGATCCGGAAGAAGAAAGAATGAGGCTTTACGGGATTAAAAATATTTTTTTCATCCTGCTCGGTATGATCGCAGTCCTTATGGGAATCATCAATTATATTACATATAATGGATTTCTCTGGTCGGCAATCGTCCTTGCAAGTATTTTATATCTAATGGTGACTGTATCCTATTCCATTGTACACAGGAGAAATCTGGCCGCAAAGATCGTTGTGGAGGTTATCGGCGGAGGAATTCTGGTATCTGTCATTGACTATGTCATCGGATATGAGGGATGGTCTGCGGCTTATGTCATACCGGGGCTGATCCTGACGGCAGATCTGGCAGTGGTAGTGCTGGTACTGGTAAACAGAAAGACATGGTACAGTTATCTGATGTACTTGATTTTTATAGCGGTCTTGAGTGTGGTACCGGTCATCATGTACCTGTTCGGACTCTTTGAACAGCCGCTGATCGCATGGATATCCTGCGGAATTTCAGTACTGACGGTATTTGTTATTTTAGCGGCAGGGAACAAGCAGGGGAAAAATGAACTGGCCAGAAGATTTCACACCTAATCAGAGAAGGAGCATACTATGAAACGAGCAAGTTTGCGCGGACAGATGGCCGTTCAATGCATCAGAGGATTTACAGCGACACCCAGAGGAAGGACATATGCCACCGGCATGGGACATCAGAATCCGAAGGAATACCGGTGGAAGTGCCCAAAAGGGTATACAAACGAGAAACTGGCACATGAGAATTTTCAGATGGAATTTCTGTCTCCGGATCAGGATAAAAATGACCTGGCGGTATTGCAGCTGCACGGCGGCGGATATATCGGGACTCTTAGAAACGCATACCGCAGAGCTGCCCTCCAGTACTCTATTTGTAGCGGGGGAGGAAGTGTCCTGTCACCGGATTACCGGGTCGTGCCGGAGCATCCGTTTCCTGCGGCGCTTAAAGACGCTGTCTCAGCCTACCGGTGGCTGACAGAGGAGAAGGGATTCCCGCCGGAAAAGATCGTGATTGCGGGGGATTCTGCCGGGGGAGGACTTGCGCTGGCTCTAGGTTTATATCTGAAGGATCATGGAATTTCCATGCCGGCAGGTTTTATTTTGATGTCACCGTGGACGGATCTTACACTGAGCGGAGAAAGTCTCAAATATAATTACGGAAGAGACCCGCTGTTCGGCAGATCAAAGGTCACGATGCTTTACGATTCTCTGTATCCGGGAAGTGAGGATGTCAGCAATCCGTATATTTCCCCACTGTTCGGAGATTATCATGGATTTCCGCCGATGCTGTTTCAGACAGGCGGCAGGGAAGTTTTGCTGGACGACACACTGAGAGTGGCAAGAAAGGTGAAGGAAAGCGGTGTTTCGGTGAGAAACAGTGTCTATCCCGACATGTTCCATGTGTTTCAGCTGGCTATGGGAATGCTGCCGGAGAGCAAAGAGGCCTGGAGAGAAATCAGGACCTTTTTCAGAATGATTTTCGGGACGAAAAAACGTCACTGAATCTTCACAATTCTTTTCTTGTATTTCCATTTGCACTGTGCTATGATAACCATTAGTCAACTAATGATTAGATAACTAATATATTTTTTGAGGTTTAAGAAAGGAGTCATCATGTATGAAGATGACGGCATTTATCACCTGCTTCTGAAGATCAACCATAAAAATTTTGCAATCGGATTTGCTTACCTAAAGGAGGCAGGTCTGCATCCGGGGCAGATGCTGCTGATCACCGGCCTTTACAAGAAAGAAGGAGTGACTCAGAAGGAGATTGCAGATAGATTGGGCATTAAGCCTTCGACGATCAATGTCATGATCCGCAGGCTTGAAAAAAGAGAATTTGTCATCAGGAAGCAGGACCCGGAAGATCAGAGGAGAAGCCTCGTGTATCTCACGGAACACGGACGGCAGATCTATGAGAAAATTTCCGAAGCTACCGTCGAAGTTAAAAATCAGGTCATGAAGACCTTCACGGAAGAGGAAAAAGAAGAACTGTTCCGGCTGCTCACAAAGTTTTATGAGGGGCTTGATAAATTAGTTGATTTGGAAATAGGAACTTGTAAATGTAAGGAATAATCGTAGAAAGGAGACATCATGCTGAAAATATTCCGATATCTGAAAAAAGCATATATCCCGATCGCATGCATTGTTTTGCTTTTGTGTGTGCAGGTCAGCTGTGAACTGACGATCCCGACGTATACGTCCAATATTGTCAATGTAGGAATCCAGCAGGGCGGAATCGAGGACGCAGTGCCGGATGCCGTCCGGGAAGAGTCCATGCAGGCACTCATGGGAATGATGAAGCCGAAAGATGCAGAAAAAGTGAAGGATGCCTATGAGCTGTACACGAAAAAACAGGTGAAAGACTCTGATTACAGCTCTTATAAAAAAGGCCGTCTCTATGTGAGAAAAGACATCAGTAAAAAGGACAGGGAGGATTTAGACAAAATCCTTTCAAAACCGATGCTGATGCTGGAAATGAAAATGATGGAGCAAAGCGGCCAGACCAAAGAAAATGCCAAAATGGCGCAGAAATTTAAGGGAAAGAGCATTGATGACATGCCGGAAAGCATCATCAGCCAGGCCGCGATCTCTTTTGTAAAAGCGGAATATAAAGCCATGGGGCTCGACTTAGACCAGATACAGACCAATTACATGTTGAAGACCGGAGCCATTATGGTAGGGCTTGCACTGCTGGCTATGGCTGTGGCCGTAACTGTCGTTTTATTATCCGCAAAACTGGCAGCCAGGCTGAGCAGAATTCTCCGTGACCATATTTTTAAAAAGGTAATGGATTTTACGAACTCAGAGTTTGATAAGTTTTCCACGGCATCCCTGATCACCAGGAGTACGAACGATATCCAGCAGATCCAGATGTTTGTGACCATGATGTTCCGCATCGTTGTATTTGCACCATTGATGGGGCTTGGAGGTATCTATAAAGTACTGAAAACCAACGTGGATATGACATGGACCATTGCCATTGGAGTCGTGGCGATCATGACCGTGATTTTAGTCCTGTTTACTGTGGCTATGCCGAAATTTAAGGTTTTGCAGAAACTGATCGACCGGCTGAACCTTGTATCCAGGGAAATTCTGACCGGGCTTCCCGTCATCCGTGCATTCAGCACCGAAAAGCACGAAAAAGAACGGTTTGACACGGCCAATAAGAACCTGATGAAGACCAACCTGTTCGTCAACAGGGCGATGACGTTTATGATGCCGCTCATGATGCTGATCATGAATGCCATGACGGTCCTGATCGTCTATGTGGGAGCAGACAACATTGACCTGGGAAGGATGCAGGTCGGAGATCTGATGGCGTTCATTCAGTATGCGATGCAGATCATCATGTCATTCCTTTTCATCTCCATGGTTTCCATCATGATGCCGAGAGCCCAGGTGGCAGCAGAGCGTGTCAATGAAATTTTAGATATGGAGATCATGATCAAAGATCCGAAACAGCCGAAAGAATTTCTGAATGAGAAAAAGGGAGAAGTGGAATTTAAGCATGTTTCTTTCCGATATCCCGATGCAGGGGAGGATATGCTCCACGACATCAGCTTTACGGCGCCTTCCGGAAAGACCACGGCGTTTATCGGAAGCACCGGAAGCGGAAAGTCCACGCTGATCAATCTGATCCCGAGGTTTTTTGATGTGACAGAGGGAAGTATTCTCGTTGACGGAGTAGATATCCGGGAGGTAAAACAGTCGGATTTAAGAGATAAACTGGGCTATGTACCCCAGAAGGGGGTTCTGTTTTCCGGAACGATCGACTCGAACCTGCGTTACGGAAAAGAGGATGCATCCGAAGAAGAGGTGAAGAAAGCGGCAAGGATTGCACAGGCTGCAGATTTCATCGAAGACAAGAAAGAGGCATATGATTCTCCGATCGCTCAGGGAGGGTCTAATGTATCCGGAGGACAGAAACAGAGGCTGTCCATCGCCAGGGCAGTTGCCAAGGACCCGGAAATTTACATTTTTGACGACAGCTTTTCCGCACTTGATTATAAGACGGATGTGACACTTCGGCAGGCACTGGCCAGAGAGACGAAGGGAAGCACGACCCTGATCGTTGCGCAGAGGATCAGTACGATCCTGCACGCAGACCAGATCGTTGTCTTAGATGAGGGCCGCGTCGTGGGCACAGGCACTCATGAAGAACTGCTGGAGTCATGTCCGGTCTACTTACAGATTGCAAAATCCCAGTTGTCTGAGGATGATTTTGTAAAAGCTAGAGGGGAGGCGGCAGAACATGAGTAATCAGAACAGAAGACCGGCAAGGAGAATGGGGCATGGACCGATGCAGGGCAGCGGTGAGAAGGCAAAAGATTTCAAAGGAACGATTAAGAAGCTGTTAAAATACATGAGACGCTACTACGGCGCTATCGCTTTTGTTATTTTGTTTGCCATTGCCAGCACGGTATTTAACATTGTAGGACCGACCATACTTGGAAATGCCACAACTGAAATTTTTAACGGACTGGTGAAAAAAGTCCAGGGAACCGGCGGAATTGATTTTTCCAAGATAAGGGGCATACTGCTGACGCTTCTCGGACTGTATCTGACATCTGCGGCATTTTCATTCCTTCAGGGACTGATCATGACCCATGTGTCCAACAACACCACATATCAGATGAGAAAAGATATTTCTGAAAAGATCCACAGGATGCCGATGAAATATTTTGAGAGCAGAACATTCGGTGAGGTGCTCTCAAGGATCACCAACGATGTGGATACTCTGGGACAGAGTCTGAATCAAAGTATGACACAGATCATTACTTCTGTGGCTACCATTATCGGTGTGTTCGTTATGATGATCAGGATCAGCGTTCCGATGACGGTCGCCGTGGTCGTGATCCTTCCGGTATCCTTCCTGATGATCGGTGCGATCATGAAAAAATCCCAGCCTTATTTCCAGGCGCAGCAGGCACTGCTCGGGGAAGTCAACGGCCAGGTAGAAGAAATTTACAGCGGCCACAACATTGTAAAAGTATTCAATAAAGAAAAGAGTGTTGTGGAAGAGTTTGAAAAAGTAAACGGAAAATTATATAATTCTGCGTGGAGATCTCAGTTTTTCTCCGGGGCAATGATGCCTCTGATGCAGTTTGTGGGAAACTTAGGCTATGTGGTCGTTGCGATTCTGGGAGGATTTCTGGCAATCAAGAATACCATTGAGGTAGGGCAGATCCAGTCCTTTATCCAGTATGTAAGAAACTTTACCCAGCCGATCACCCAGCTGGCCCAGGTCGGCAACATGATGCAGACGACCGCGGCTTCCGCGGAGCGTGTCTTTGAATTCCTCGAAGAAGAGGAGGAAGAAGAAGTGAAGGAGAATCCTGTGGATGTGTCTTCGCTGGACGGAAATGTAACTTTTGAACACGTATCCTTTGGATATAATGAGAATCAGAGAGTCATCAACGATTTCTCCGTGGAAGTCAAAGAAGGACAGAAGATTGCCATCGTCGGTCCGACAGGCGCAGGAAAAACGACGATGATCAAACTTTTGATGAGATTTTATGATGTCAGCGGCGGATCGATCAAGATTGACGGCTATGATGTCAGAGACTTTAAAAGAAGCGATATCCGGCAGATGTTTGGAATGGTTCTTCAGGATACATGGCTTTACAATGCTTCCGTCCGTGACAATATCCGGTACGGAAAGCTGGACGCCAGCGAAGAAGAGATCCAGGGAGCGGCAAGAGCTGCCTTTGCCCATCATTTTATCGAGACACAGCCGAAAGGTTATGATATGATAATAAATGAGGAGAGCAATAACATTTCCCAGGGACAGAAACAGCTTCTGACCATTGCGAGAGCGATCCTGGCCGACCCTAAGATCCTGATCTTAGATGAAGCCACCAGCTCCGTTGATACAAGGACGGAAGAGCGGATTCAGAAAGCAATGGATAACCTGATGGAAGGAAGAACCAGTTTTGTCATCGCGCATCGTCTTTCTACGATCAAGGATGCGGATATGATCCTCGTCATGAACCACGGGGACATCGTAGAACAGGGAAATCACGAGGAACTGCTTGCGAAAGGCGGTTTCTATGCGAACCTCTACAACAGTCAGTTTGAAACAGCGGACTAGAAGGGAATTTATCTTCCGGTCCTGAAAGCCTCCGGTACCGCCGGCGCATTTTTGCCCCGGCGTGCCAGAGGCTAAATTGCATTTAGGTATAAGGAGGAAATTATGGTACGGTTGGCATGTATAGGAACAAATTTTGTCACGGACTGGCTCCTGGAAGGCATCCGGGAGGTCGAAGGGATCGAGCTTTCAGCAGTCTATTCAAGGACGATGGAAAAGGGAAAAGAATTTGCGGCCAAATACGGGGTCGATAAAGTTTATGATAATTATGAAGAACTGGCAAAGGACCCTGAGATCGATGCGGTCTATGTGGCAAGCCCTACTTACTGCCATTTCAAACATACGATGATGATGCTCAACCACAAAAAACACGTGTTATGTGAAAAGCCGGTGGCATCCAATTTGACGGAACTTGAATTGATGATCCAGGCGGCAAAGGAAAATCAGGTCGTGTTTATGGAAGCTATGAAGTCCGTACATACACCAGGATTCAGGGCGATGAAGGAACATCTTTCCAAGATTGGCACCGTGCGCCGTGCCACGATCCAGTACTGCCAGTATTCTTCCCGCTATGACAAGTTCAAAAACGGGATTATTGAAAATGCTTTCAAGCCGGAACTTTCCAACGGAGCCATTATGGACATCGGCGTGTACTGCGTGCACTTTCTTGCGTCATTATTCGGGATGCCGGAAAAAATACTGGCAGACGCCATATTCCTGAACAACGGTGTGGACGGGGCAGGTTCTCTCATCGCATCTTATGGGGATAAACAGGCGGAGGTTATTTATTCAAAGATCACCAATTCCAAGCTTCCGACCCAGATACAGGGAGAGAATGGCTGCATGATCATCTCAGAGTGCCCGAATCCAAGAGAGATCAAGATTCTTTATAACGATGGCAGTGAAGAGATCATTGAATGTGACAGCCGTTCCAACCCGATGAATTACGAAGCACAGGTTTTTGTAGAACTGATCGAGACGGGGCAGACAGACCATCCGCATCTGGAAGCTTCAGTAATGGAAATGAAGATCATAGACGAAGCCAGAAGGCAGACCGGAATCGTATTTCCGGCAGATAAAATCAGAGAACAGTAAAGGAGAACAGATCAATGAAAAAGAAACTGATCGCAGGGGGACTGCTCCTCTGCACATTAGCGCTTTCTGCGTGCCAGACTGAGAAAAAACAGGAGAAAACAGAAAAAGCAAAGACGACTGCCGAGAAATCGACGGAGGCAAAGGTGCTCAGCAAATATAAAGAGATCAAGATCAACGGAGCCAAAAAGACTGTGCAGATCGGGGACCCGTCCAAAGGGGAGACGGTTGCCATTGTGAAAGTCAAGGGCTACGGAACAATGAAATTTAAGTTTTTCCTCAAGGATTCCCCGCTGGCAGTCAAAAACTTTTTGACGCTGGCATCCAACGGATATTATGACGGGATTATTTTTCACAGGGTCATCAAAGACTTCATGATCCAGGGAGGCGATCCGACGGGAACAGGAAAAGGCGGACAGAGCATCTGGGGAAAAGAGTTCAAGAATGAGACTTCTGACAAGCTGATCCCGGTGAGAGGAGCACTCTGTATGGCAAATGCAGGTCCGGATACCAACGGAAGCCAGTTTTTTGTAGTGCAGAACAGGGAAGTTACAGATGAAATGCTGGATTCTTCTCCGATAGAACTTACAAAAGCTCAGAGGGATCTTTTTAAAGAGCAGGGAGGATACCCGTCTTTGACCGGAGACTACACGGTATTCGGCCAGCTGTATGACGGATACGATGTTCTGGACAAGATTGCCCAGACTCAGACTGTGTCAGATGCAAAGGCCGAGAACAAACCTAAAAAAGACATTGTCATTGAAAAAATCACCGTAAAGAATTACTAGAAAAACCGCCGGGAGGGACAGATGCTTACCATCGGACTGGATCACACAAAAAAAGAACCGTTTTACAGGCAGATTTATGCTTATATCCGGGATGAAATACGGAGCGGGGCCCTGCCCTGCGGGTCCAAGCTTCCGTCCACCAGGAGGCTGGCAAAGCACATGGATCTGAGCCGAAATACGATCGATCTGGCCTACGGTCAGCTGACCGCAGAAGGATATATTGAGGCAAAGCCCAAGTGCGGATACTTTGTCTGTCAGGTGGAAGATCTTGCATCTTTAAATATTCCTGTGGAGACAGAGGAAGAAGATCCAGTGCAGGAGGAAGAGCCGATCCCCTTTGATTTTTCTCCTGTGGGAGTCGACATGTCCCTGTTTCCCTATAATGTTTGGAGACGGCTTCTGAAAGAAGTCATGATGAACGACAACAGTGAGCTGTTCCAAAAGGGAGAAAATCAGGGAGATTTGGGACTGAGGAGGGCTATCATGTATTATCTCAGGCAGTCCAGAGGCGTCCATGTGGGCACCAGCCAGATTGTCATTGGAGCGGGGATCGAAAACCTGCTGTTCCTTCTCAGTCTTACTTTGGGGAAAGGCCGGACCATGGCCATGGAAAATCCGGCATATTTAAACGCCTATCAGACGGTCCGGGAACTTGGATTTCAGGTACTTCCCATAAACATGGATGAGGAGGGCCTGAAGGTTTCGCAGCTGGAGCAGAGCGGCGCGGATCTCGCCTATGTGACGCCTGCCCGCCAGTATCCAACCGGTGTGGTCCTTCCCATCGGCAGAAGGAGCCGGCTGATCAAATGGGCCAGAGAAAAGAAAGAACGGTATATCATCGAGGATGATTACGACAGTGAGTTCCGGTACTATGGAAAACCGATCCCGGCCCTCCAGGGCATCGACGAGAGCGACAAGGTGATCTATATGGGTACTTTTTCTAAGGCGATCGCTCCGGCCATACGGATCGGCTATATGGTGCTGCCCAAAAGCCTTGTGTCTGCATACAGAAAGACTGCGGGTATTTTTTCCTGTGCGGTATCCAGGATCGACCAGAGTGTTCTCACCTCTTTTTTGTCGGAAGGGCATTTTGAACGGCACTTAAACCGGATGAGAAATGTTTATAAAGAAAAGCACGATCTCCTGATTCAAAAGCTGAAGGAAATCGACAGCCGGATCACGGTTTACGGGGCCGGAGCAGGCCTTCATGTGCGCGTTGATTTTCCTATTCAGGATACCAGGCGGTTTGAAAAAGAACTGCTGAAACGGGGAGTCAGGATTTATCCCCTTTCGATGTATTATATAGATGGGGGTCCCGAAAAGGAGCAGTATATTTTAGGCTTTACGAAAATGCAGAAAGAAGATATGATAAAAGGACTTAAGGCCATCCGGGAAGTTTACCGGCTGGTATGATATTTTCTACAAGAAATGAGGTACAAATAATGTCTGAAGAGATAAATGAAACAGAATTAGAAGAAAAAGAAGTGCCTGCAAAAACTGATGAGGAGAAAGACGAGCCTCATGATGTGGAGCACTACTGCTATCTGTGCCGCAGGCCGGAATCGGCTGCCGGAAAGATGATCACACTTCCCAAGGATATACATATCTGCGTAGACTGTATGCAGAGAACGATGGACAGTATGGGAAACGGACAGTTCAGCTTTATCGATGCCACAAACATGGACCTGAACAATATGGATCTGTCCCGTCTGATGGAAAATATGCAGGAACCGCCTGTGCAGGCAGTGAAGAAGAAAGATAAAAAGAAGAAAAAGAAAGAAAAAAAGGAACTGAATTTAAGAGATATTCCGGCACCGCATAAGATCAAGGCTATGCTGGATGAATATGTCATAGGACAGGACTATGCGAAAAAGGTCATGTCTGTGGCGGTCTACAATCACTATAAGCGGGTGGTGACCAACACCATGGAAGAGATCGAGATCGACAAATCCAACATGCTCATGGTCGGGCCTACCGGTTCCGGAAAGACGTATCTGGTAAAGACTCTGGCGAGGCTTCTTCAGGTACCGCTTGCCATCACGGATGCCACTTCTCTGACGGAGGCCGGCTATATCGGAGACGATGTGGAGAGCGTACTCTCTAAGCTTCTGCAGGCGGCAGACAATGACGTGGATGAGGCAGAGCACGGTATTATTTTTATCGATGAGATTGATAAGATCGCAAAGAAACAGAACACCAACAGCCGTGACGTCAGCGGAGAGTCCGTGCAGCAGGGGCTGTTAAAACTTTTAGAGGGCGCGGAGGTAGAAGTGCCGGTAGGTGCAACAAGCAAAAATGCTATGGTGCCCATGACGACCATTAATACAAAGAACATTCTGTTCATCTGCGGGGGAGCCTTCCCCGATCTGGATGAAATCATCAAAAAGCGTCTCATGAAGCAGACATCCATCGGCTTCCATGCGGACCTGAAAGATAAATTTGACAAAGACGAGAATATTCTGTCCAGAGTCACTGTGGATGATCTGCGGGAGTACGGAATGATACCGGAATTTTTAGGGAGACTTCCGATGGTATTTACGCTGGAAGGATTGTCAAAAGATATGCTGGTAAGGATCTTAAAAGAGCCGAAAAATGCAATCTTAAAACAGTACCAGAAGCTTCTGGAGCTGGATGAAGTTGAGCTGATATTTGACGAAAGTGCGCTGGAAGCAATCGCGGAAAAAGCGCTGGAAAAGAAGACTGGTGCCCGCGCATTAAGGGCGATCATAGAGAAATTTATGCTGGATATCATGTTTGAGATTCCCAAGGATGACACGATCGGAAGAGTGATCATCAACAGGGATTATATCTTAAATCACGGTACGCCGGTGATCGAACTGCGGGGACAATAACAGAAAAAAAGCCGGATCATATGATCTGGCTTTTTGCCTAATATTTTTGCTGAGGAGATGATATAATAGCTTTATGGAGGATTGTGTATGAATGATTTTAAGTATTTGAAAGAACTGTCCAAGCAGTACCCGAATATTTCGGCGGCTTCTGCGGAAATTATTAATCTGCAGGCGATTTTAAACCTTCCCAAAGGAACAGAGCACTTCGTTTCCGATCTGCATGGGGAGTACGAGAAATTCAGCCACATACTGAGAAACGGTTCCGGGGCGATCAGGGGGAAGATCGACGACCAGTTCGGCAATATTCTAAGCATCAAAGAGAAGAAGAATCTGGCATCTGTCATCTATTATCCCGAGCAGAAGATGGACCTGATGGAAGAAGACTTGTCCGAAGAAGAGCTGGATTCCTGGTACCGGACCACGCTGATCCGGCTGATTCTCATGGCAAAGCTGGCCGCAAGCAAGTATACGAGATCGAAAGTGAGGAAAGCGATGCCTCCGGTGTTTGCGTACATCATGGAGGAATTGATCACAGAACACGGAATGCTGGACAAGGACGAGTATTTTGACCAGATCATCGAGACGATTTTAAAGACCGGGCAGGTCAGGGAACTGATCGCGGCCCTGGGCCATCTGATCCAGCGGCTGACCATCGACCATCTCCATGTGATCGGGGATATCTATGACCGCGGACCGGGAGCTCACCGGATTATGGACTGTCTCATGGATTATCATTCTCTGGATATCCAGTGGGGAAATCACGACATCCTCTGGATGGGGGCTGCGTCCGGACATGGGGCGTGTATTGCCAATGTGGTGAGGATCAGCGCCAGATACAATAATCTCGACACCCTGGAAAACGGATACGGGATCAATCTCATCCCTCTGGCAAGGTTTGCGCTGGACTGTTACAAGGATGATCCCTGTGAACTGTTTACAATCTCGGGGGATGTCCAGGAAGAGGATGTCAGGGAGCTGGACCTGAATAAAAAGATGCACAAGGCCATTGCCGTCATTCAATTTAAGCTGGAGGGACGCCTGATCAGGAGAAGACCGGATTTCGCCATGGAGGAGCGTCTGCTTCTGGATAAAATCGACTATGAAAAAGGCACTATCTGCATCCGGGGAAAAAAATATCCGTTAAAGGATACTCATTTTCCAACCATCGATCCAAAAGATCCGTACCGGCTGACCAAAGAAGAAGAGTATGTGATGGAACATCTGATCACTTCGTTCAAATACTGTGCTCATCTGCAGGAACATGTGCGGTTTCTTTTTTCTAAAGGCAGCATGTATCTTACATATAACGACATGGTTCTCTACCATGGCTGCGTTCCGCTGAATGCAGACGGAAGTTTCCGTCAGGTGAAGATCAACGGAAAGAAATATGCGGGGAAGGCCCTCTACGATGTGCTGGAACACCACGCCCGCCAGGGATATTTTGAGCAGGAAAATTCGCCGAAGAAAAAATATGGCCAGGATATCATGTGGTACATATGGTCCAATGAAAATTCACCGGTGTATGGGAAAGATAAGATGGCCACCTTCGAGCGCTATTTTGTGGATGATCCGGTCTTGAAAAAGGAGACAAAGGATTATTATTATCAGCTGATCGAGGAGGAGGCAGTCCTCTATCAGATACTGGAGGAATTTGACGCCGACGGCGTGAAAGGACATGTCGTCAACGGCCATATGCCTGTCGCTGTCAAGGACGGAGAAAGTCCGATCAAATGCAAAGGAAAGCTGTTTATCATTGACGGAGGCTTCTCAAAGGCATACCAGAAAAAAACAGGAATTGCAGGTTATACTCTTGTTTCTAATTCTTACGGAATTAAACTGGTTGCCCATGAGCCGTTTAAATCAAGGGATTTTGTCATCCGTGAAGAAACAGACATACATTCAGATACGGTCCTGTCGAAAAAGGTGATCCGCAGGAAACGGGTCGGGGATACGGACAACGGAAAACGAATAAAGGAAAGCATTAAGGATCTGGGCTGTCTCGTGACAGCATACCGAAAAGGAGAAATTTCAGAAAGAATCTAAGGAGAAGACGCTATGGAAAAGACATATTATCAGGCACCTACGGCTGCAGTGCTGGGAGACGTGGAATTGGGAGACGGAGTATCTGTCTGGTTCTCCTCTGTGGTCAGGGGCGACGAAAGCCAAATAAAGATCGGAAACCAGACTAACATTCAGGAAAACTGCACGGTCCATGTGGAGGAAGGACATCCGGTCCTCGTAGGGGAGCGGGTGACGGTAGGACACAACACGATTCTGCACGGGTGTACCATTGGGGATGAGACAATGATCGGCATGGGAAGCATCATCATGAACGGAGCCCAAATAGGCACACATTGTTTTATTGGGGCGGGAAGCCTTGTGACGGAAGGAACCGTAATCCCGGACGGAAGTCTTGCGTTCGGACGTCCCGCAAAGGTGGTCCGTCCGGTGACAGAAGAAGAAATCCGGGATATCAGGGAAAGCAGCCGGTATTATGTGGAAACTGCACAAAATCATCTTACAGAGAAAAATTCATAATTTAAATAGATGTTTCATACTTATTAAGCAAGATTATTTTTTGGAGAATTTTATGCCGGATGATTGTATTGGGGCGGCAGTCAATGAAAATTACCGCGATTTTATTTCCGGATTCAGGACCAGTCCGAATGAACTTCGGGACTTTTATCATTCAGACTGCATTACTCAGGTGAATTTTCAATATGCGATTGTCTATGTAGATGAGCAGCAGGCGGCTGCTTCCCCTGTCTCCAATTTTTCAGGAAATGCAATTCCCAGGTGCTACGGTCTTATGGATATGCAGGTTCTGGAGGAGACCGGGGCGGCACAGGTGCGGCGGTCGGGGCTTGATCTTACAGGACAGGGAGTTCTGGCGGCAGTCATAGATACAGGGATCGATTATACGAATACTGTGTTCCAGCTTGGAAACCAGACTACAAAGATTCAATATATATGGGATCAGACGATACAGGGAGAAGATCCCCCGATGCCTTATGGATATGGGACGGAATACACAAAAGAGCAGATAGATGAGGCGCTGCAGGCAGAAAATCCCCTGGAGATTGTTCCGAGCCAGGATACATCGGGACATGGAACTTTTCTTGCAGGCATGATCGCGGGAAATGAAGTACAGGAAGAGAATTTTTCAGGGATCGCGCCGGGGTCCGAACTGGTGGTGGTAAAACTGAAACAGGCAAAAAGCTATTTGAAAGAATATTACTGTATTGATCCTTCAAAGGAAGTCTATGCAGAACCGGATATCATGCTGGCGATCCGCTATGTTCTGGAGAAGGCAGATGAACTTAATATGCCGGTTGTGATTTATCTGGGACTTGGGACCAATCTTTCCTCCCACACCGGAACTTCACCGCTGGCCAGGCAGATTTCAGCCCTGGCATACCAGCCGGGAATTGCGATCATTGTGACCGGGGGAAATGAAGGGCAGGCCAAACATCACTATGCGGGTGCACTCTCGGACGGAGAAGTTGTGGTGGAAATAAAGGTGGGGCCGGGGGAATACGGATTTACAGCGGAACTTTGGGGCTTTCAGCCAAACCAGTTTTTTGTGGACATCGAATCGCCTTCGGGCCAGAGGACCGGTGTAATATCAGGAGGCTATAGGGGCAGAAGGAATATCACATTTCTGCTGGAACAGACGAGTCTCATCGTAGATTATTTTACCATTGACGTATCCACAGGTTCTCCTTTTATCCGTATGAGATTCCGTGCCCCAGCAGAGGGAGTCTGGAAGGTTCATGTGACAGACGAAAATGTGGGGAGCAGGGAGTTTGACATGTGGCTTCCCATCCGGAATTTTATCACCGATGAGACCTATTTCTTAGAACCTACACCATATAATACACTCACTGCACCGGGGAACGCGGCACCGGTCATTACCCCTTCCACTTATAATCAGAGTAATAACAGCTTTTTTATCGAAAGCGGAAGAGGATATCCCAGGACCATGACCATACAGCCGGATTTTGCGGCGCCGGGTGTCAATGTGATCGGAGTCCTTCCCAGGAATCGGTTTGGGATGAAGACGGGCGCCAGTATTTCAGGGTCAGTGGTCGCCGGTCTTGCGGCACTGCTGCTGGAGTGGGGCCAGGTCAAAGAAAATGACTTGATCATGAATACACTGAGACTGAAGAATTATCTGATCCGCGGAGCCAGGAGAGATCCGGACCGAAATTATCCAAACAGGGAATGGGGATTTGGAGCCGTGGATGTTTATCAGGCTTTTTTAAGAATCCGTTAGAGTCGGTACTATAAAAGAAACTTCATGGCTGCAGTCTTATTTCCAGTTTTTTATTATGTTTCGGAAATAATTAATTTATAGTAACAAGCAGAACACATAGGAGTAATAAGATGGAGAGAGATAATATTTATGAAAAGCTGTGCCCTTATGTAGAGAGGGCAAAAGGCAGGGACGAACAGGCCTTCGAGTATCTCTATCACCATACGCATGAGATGATGAGGGTTTTTGTCTCAAATTTTTGTATTATCAGAGTGAAGTTAAAGACATCGTGCAGGCGATCTATCTGGAGGTCTTCTGTTTTCTTCCTTTGCTGAAAGACGATATGGCTTTTTGTGCATGGCTCAGATCAGTGGATTACCACTGTTGTCTCAAAGCTGTCCGGAAACAGAAGGAAACCAGTATCGGCGACGAAAAGGTGGAGCACATTAAAAATCTGCTGGAACAGATGGAACAGCCGTAGGAATTTTTTTGCTGAATCAGAAGCCGCTGCCGTCTGACAGTTTTACATCTGTTAGGACACCGGAGATAAAGCTTCAGGCAGAAAGCTTAAAGGGAATTGAGATTCCCAAGCCAGAACCGGTTCAAAAGAAAATAGAAGAAACAAAAGTACAAAAAGGTAAATAAAAACAGCCGGGGATATACACGCATCCCCGGCTTCACTAATATAGACAGATTTTATTCCCGGTAATCACCGCGGCTGAATTCCAGGTGATAACCGATGCTCTCCATCCTGCGCCCGAGACAGCCTACACATTCGGCAGCCTCATCTCCGGTGCAGATCTTGTTGTCATAAAGAGCATAATCTTTTCTGACATCAATCGGGGAGAGGTTCGGCATGACCACATTGGCGCCGGCCAGGATTCCTTTTTCACGGCCGTTTGGATCGATCGTTCCAAGTGCCGTGGTGGAAGGAAGCAGCAGATGGTGGTTCATCAGGCGCAGGATGCTGATCATGTAAGTAGTGAGGTCCGCTGTGCCGGAAGGCTCATCCTTAAAAGGTGTATCGTGATGAGGAATGAACGGCCCGATCCCTACCATTTTAGGATTCAGCTCTTTGATAAACAGAAGATCTTCGGCCAGGTGGGCAGCTGTCTGTCCGGGGGCGCCTACCATAAATCCGGTACCGACATGGAAGCCGGCTTTTTTTAAGTCCCACAGGCACTGCTTGCGGTGGGCCAGGGACATCACTTCTGGATGAAGCTTTTGATAGTGTTCCTCGGTAGCCGTCTCATGGCGCAGAAGATAGCGGTTGGCCCCTGCCTCATAGAGAGCCTGATAGCTTTCCGGTGAGCGTTCCCCAAGGGACAGGGTGATCGCGCAGTCTGGATAGGCTTTGCGCATGGCGGAGACAATAGAAACCATACGCTCATCATGAAAATAAGGATCTTCTCCTCCCTGAAGAACAAAACTCCGGTATCCAAGCTCATATCCGCTCTCACATGCAGAGAGGATCTGTTCCACGGTCAGACGGTAACGGCTGACATTTGGGTTGGAACGGCGGATGCCGCAGTATAAACAGTCATTTTTGCAGTAGTTGGTAAATTCAATGAGCCCTCTTGGAAAGACTCCGGTGCCGTATATTTTCTGAGCTTCTTTCCGGGCCAGGGATGCAAGATAATCGGCATCCTTCGCTGTCCTGTGTTCGATCAGGCGAATAAAATCTTCTCTCGGCAGAATTTGTTCTTTATATAATCGGTTGATCAACTCAAAATGATTCATGAAGATCAGGTTCCTTTCTTAGCATATTCGTGAAAATATCATACCATAATAGAAATAGAATAGAAAGGATTTCTATGTGGGTCTGTTTGTGATAAAATTTTTATCAGAAACTACAGAAGATACAGAAAGGAAACTGTTATGAACGAAAATGTAACTGTTTTTAGCCATCCGTTAATCAAACATAAAATTTCCCAATTAAGGGATGAAACGTGCAAGACTAAGGAATTCAGGGCGCTGGTGGAAGAAATTTCTATGCTCATGGGTTATGAGGTGCTCAGGGATCTGGAAATGGAAGAGATCGAGATCAAGACACCGATGGAGACAACCACTGCACCGATTATTAAAGGCAAGAAGCTTGCGCTGGTCCCGATCCTCAGAGCAGGACTTGGCATGACCGGAGGGATTCTGTCCTTGGTGCCGTCTGCCAAAGTAGGACATGTGGGGATGTACAGAGACGAAGAGACGCTTGAACCCAAAGAATATTACTGCAAACTGCCGGAAGGGATCGACCAGCGTATGATTCTGATCGTAGATCCCATGCTTGCAACCGGAGGATCTGCGGATGCGGCGGTTCAGTTTGTAAAGAAAAAGGGCGGTAAGCAGATAAAGTTTGTTTCTATTATAGCAGCGCCTGAAGGAGTAAAACGCCTGTCAGAGGCACATCCTGACATTCAGATTTACTGTGGGGAGATCGACAGGGGATTAAATGAGAACGGATATATTCTGCCGGGACTCGGCGATGCCGGCGACCGCATTTTCGGAACGAAATAAAGAATGAATGAGATAAATACATTGGGAAACAATGAGAGTAATATTTGAATCTTATATCCGTATGTGCTAAACTACAAAAGTTGACGTTTTTTAAAGGAAAGTGAGTATAAGATGGTAAGAGAAGATATCAGAAATATTGCGATTATTGCCCATGTAGATCATGGAAAGACCACATTGGTGGATGAATTATTAAAACAGAGCGGTACCTTCCGTGAAAATCAGGAAGTGGAAGAAAGAGTCATGGACTCTAACGATATTGAGAGAGAACGCGGTATCACGATTTTGTCAAAGAATACCGGCGTGCGCTATAATGATGTAAAGATCAACATTATTGATACACCGGGACATGCTGACTTCGGCGGAGAAGTAGAGCGTGTGTTAAAGATGGTAAATGGAGTGGTGCTTGTAGTAGACGCCTTTGAAGGCCCTATGCCTCAGACAAAGTTTGTATTGAAAAAAGCGCTGGAACTGGATTTGTCCGTGATCGTCTGTGTCAATAAAGTAGACCGTCCGGAGGCAAGGCCGGATGAAGTTGTGGATGAAGTGCTGGAATTACTGATGGAACTGGACGCAGACGATAAGCAGCTGGACTGTCCGTTTGTCTTCGCGTCCGCAAAGGGCGGATATGCGGTTGCCGATCTTTCCGATGAGAAGAAAGATATGAAGCCGCTGTTTGATACGATCATTGAACATATCGAGGCGCCGGAGGGAGATCCGGAGAAACCGACCCAGGTTCTGATCAGTACGATTGACTACAATGAATATGTGGGAAGGATCGGAGTCGGTAAGGTCGACAACGGTTCTATCAAGGTGAATCAGGAATACATGGTTGTAAACGCCCATGAAGAGGAAAAACAGCAGAAAGTTCGCATCACCAAGTTATATGAATTTGAAGGCCTTAACAAAGTGGATGTGAAAGAAGCCGGGATCGGATCGATTGTAGCCATCTCAGGGATTTCTGATATTCACATCGGAGATACGATTTGTGATCTTGATGAGCCTGAAGCTATCCCATTCCAGAAAATTTCAGAGCCTACCATTGCCATGCAGTTTATGGTCAATGACAGTCCTTTAGCCGGACAGGAAGGCAAGTATGTGACCAGCAGACATTTAAGGGACAGGCTGTTCCGTGAACTGAACACAGATGTCAGCTTAAGAGTAGAAGAAAGTGATACCACAGACAGCTATAAGGTATCCGGCCGCGGAGAACTTCATTTATCCATACTGATCGAGAACATGCGCCGTGAGGGGTATGAGTTTGCAGTGAGCAAAGCGG
>OBJQ01000798.1_pt1 | contig 20316 bp, 25 predicted proteins | sample 1519921 | NCBI WGS metagenome assembly OBJQ01 (sample SAMN04209244, study PRJEB22552) | human gut metagenome | biome: gut; material: feces | host: Homo sapiens | place: USA: Oklahoma
ACGACATTATGAACATACGTTACCCAATATACGAGGGAGTTTATCGAATACTTACCTACTTTAACAGTTCGATCAATTCATCCACGAGTTTATCCAGGTTGCTGCCCCGGATCAAAGAACGGTCTGCCGGGAAGAGCGTGGAGCGGAAGACAGAGCGACGGCTGGCGTTCTGCTCACGACGAAAACGCTTGGTGTCAGGCAGGAAGGTCTTCAGAACAGGAAGACCCAGCTCTTTCATTACCGCCTCGTAAACCTGATATAACTCTGTCTTTTCACGTCCGTCCACCATGTTCCATAGCATATACAGCCCTTTCATCCGGGACTTCTCGCGGCCCATGATATGCTCCTTTACCACAACCGCGTAATTCAGGGTGCTTTCCATGACAACCCGGTCGGCACTGATCGGGGCGACGAGATAATCCATTCCGGCCAGGGAATGAATCAGATCCTCGTTATTGATCGTACCGGGAAGGTCGAAGAACACATAATCGAAATCACCTTGCGGCAGGAGGTAGTCGGCATCGGCCAACGCCTCTTTCGTGTTGCTTTCCACGACAGGATAGGCTTTCTTTTGAAGCCGGGTGAATTGTTCGTAAGCTAACCTCTTGTAATGTTCGTCTTCGAGGGCAAGCTTCAGGTCACGTTCCCGCATCTCCACGATGGAGTGTTGGGGATAATCGCAGTCGATGACCGCGACATTGAAACCCTTTACATAGTGCAGGTAAGAGGCTGCCAGCACCGTGAGGGTGGTTTTGCCCGCTCCGCCTTTCTGGGTGGAGAAGGCCACGAATTTCGTTTTCTCTTTCATTGTTCCATGCGTTTTTAGTTATACAATCGGGTAATCGTTCATCTCTTCACGTATCCGGACAAGTGACGGCATGAGATTTTATGCTGGTATGCCGGCACGCATATATGCTGGTGCGCTGGCAGGCTGTTACGCCGGTATGCCGGTGCATGGGCGCGTGTCCGATTTTATACTCATGCGCAACCGCATTTGCTTATCCGGACAAAGACCCGCTTTTTCCTCTGCACACGATGTTTTCTGCATCCGTCCACACGTGTGCGGACAGGGGGATGTGTCATTGCCCGTATCCGTTCTCACGTGCAAAGTAAACCCTTAAAAACACGGGTTGTATGCTCTTTTTCCGCTATGGCCGCGTGTGGCGTCAAAGTGGACGCAAGTGGCGTAATCGCTTATGGCACAAGTGATTGAATAGGTCGGTATCTTTGCCTCGTGAACGATCCCGACGCTAATGAAGCCGTCCTTGCCCCGTTTTACGGCGGCTCTTTCAATGTTCTGTCCGCGAGCGGGCAGAAGGTATTTGCAAAGGGCAAATAGCAAGCTGTGTTTTCTGCTGCACGATTCTCGTTTTGCAGCAGAAAACAGCTTGCCCGCAAGGGGGAGAAAGCACCTCCGGAGTCGGTGCTTTTCAGAAGGGCGGCAGGCCGCGAAGGGATCGGAATTTTCAGGAACCGGTGGGGCTCTGGCCTCTCCTTAAAATTTCGATGCGATGGAAAAGAACAGAAAGCCCCGAGGGGGCAAAGGGGGACGACCCGCGAAAAACGACCCGGCCGTTTACCGCTTTTCGGTAAACTTTTCAGCCGTGGAACATGCCCGTTTCCTCGACCTTTACGAGCAGTCCGGGCTATTGTCCAAAGCCGCTTTTATCAAAGCGAGAGTGTTCAACGAGGCGTTCCGGGTGGTAAAGACCGACCGGGGAACGCTCGAATACGTGGCGAAGCTGACCGCTTTCCACGCCCAATTCCGTGCCGTGGGAACGAATTACAACCAGGTGGTGAAGGAGCTGCACGCGCATTTTTCCGAGAAGAAAACACTCGCGCTGCTCTATAAACTGGAGAGAGCGACACGTGAACTGGCGGCCGTCGGGCAGCAGGTCGTGTCGCTCTCCGAAGAGTTCAAACAGCGATGGTAGCCAATATCACCACCGGAAAAGACGTGTACGGCGCGCTGGCGTACAACCAGGAGAAAGTCGATCGGGGCGACGGGAAAGTACTGCTGACCCACATCGTGAGGGAGCCGGCGGATGGGCGCTTCAACGTGGCCGCGACGGCAGAAGACCTCCTGCGCTGGATGCCCTCGCACTACCGGACGGAAAAACCCGTCGTGCACGTATCGCTCAACCCGGCTCCCGAAGACCGCCTTGACGACGGGCAGCTCGCGGAGATAGCCGGGGCCTACATGGAGCGCATGGGCTGGGGAGGACAACCTTATATCGTATTCAAGCATACCGACATCGGACGGGAGCATATCCATATCGTGTCGGTGCAGGTGGCCCAGGACGGGCGCAAGATAAACGACAGCAGGCGCAACGAACGCAGCGTGGCCGTTACCGAGGAACTGGAACGGGAGTACGGACTGCATCCCGCCAAAGGGAGAAGGCGGGAGAAAGGGCAAGGGATCGTCCCCGCCGATTACACGCGGGGCGACCTGAAACGCCAGGTGGCAGCGGTAATAAAACCGGCCGTGGCGACATACCGCTTCCAGACCCTCGGCGAGTTCCGGGCATTGCTGTCCTTATATAATATAGGTATAGAGGAAGTCCGGGGAGAGCGGAACGGAACCCCCTACCGGGGATTGCTCTACACGCTGCTGGACGAGAACGGGGACAAGGCAGTGGCCGCGCCGCTCAAATCCTCACTGTTCGGTAAAGAGGTCGGGTATGACGGGCTGGAACGGCACATGGAGCGTAGCGCCGAACGGTTCGGGAAGGACGACACGAGGAGGCAAATCCGTGGCCGGGTCGATAAAGCGCTTCGGGGAGAACCCACGGAGGAAGAACTGCGCGAACGCCTGCGGGGAGCCCGGGTGGATCTCTACATACGACGCAACGAAAACGGCCGCATCGTGGGTGTGACGTTCATTGACCACGAAACACGGACGGTCGTGAACGGATCACGGCTGGGAAAGGCATACTCGGCCAACGCCTTCGAGCTGCGCTTCGGCGGAAAACGGAATCCCGGGGAAAACACGAGGGGCTTGTCCCCGAAACAAGCGCCTGCCGGACGGGACGGGCAACGGAAGCGGAATACCTCACGACGGAGGAAAGTATAACATCTCAATTATCATTCATTTATTAAATCTTACGGTTATGCAACAGGAAGACGACCTTCGGGGTCTTGCTAAAACAATGGATTTCATGCGGGCATTGAGTATCTTGTTCGTGGTTATCAACATCTACTGGTTCTGCTACGGGCAGATACGGGAATGGGGAATCAATATCGGCGTGGTCGATAGGATTCTGCTGAACTTCGACCGCACCGCGGGGCTGTTCCGGAATATACTATGGACGAAACTTTTCGCCGTAGTGTTCCTCGCCCTTTCATGCCTCGGGACAAAAGGAGTAAAAGAGGAGAAAATTACCTGGCGGAAAATCACGGCATCGCTGGCCACGGGAGGCGTGCTGTTCTTCTTCAACTGGTGGCTGCTGGACTTGCCGCTGACGGCAGCGGCGAACGCGGCTTTCTACATACTGACCCTATCGGCCGGGTATATCTGCCTCTTGATGGGCGGCGTGTGGATGTCCCGCCTGCTGAAGAACAATCTCATGGATGACCCTTTCAATAACGAGAACGAATCATTCCAGCAGGAAACACGCCTGATCGAGAACGAGTACTCCATAAATCTGCCGACGAAATTTTACTATAACAAACAGTGGAACAACGGGTTCGCCAACGTTGTAAACCCGCAAAGGGCTTGCATCTGCATGGGAAGCCCGGGCAGCGGGAAGAGTTATTGTGTTGTAAACCAGTTCATTAAACAGCAAATCGAAAAGGGCTATACCCAATACATCTATGACTACAAGTTTCCCGATCTTTCGGAAATCGCTTACAACCACCTGCTGAATCACCAGAAAGGTTACAAGAAAATCCCGACTTTCTACGTCATAAATTTCGACGACCCGCGCCGCTCGCACCGCTGTAACCCCATTCACCCGGACTTCATGACCGATATTTCGGACGCCTACGAGAGCGCCTATACCATCATGCTCAACCTGAACCGAAGCTGGGTGCAGAAGCAGGGCGATTTTTTTGTGGAAAGCCCCATTATCCTTTTCGCGGCCGTGATCTGGTTCCTGCGCATCTACGACAACGGGCGGTATTGTACCTTCCCGCACGCCATCGAGTTCCTGAACAAGCGGTACGAGGATATTTTCCCGATTCTGACATCCTACCCGGAACTCGAAAACTACCTCAGCCCCTTTATGGATGCCTGGCTCGGAGGCGCTCAAGACCAGCTCCAGGGCCAGATAGCATCGGCCAAAATTCCGCTTTCCCGCATGATTTCGCCCCAGCTATATTGGGTCATGTCGGGCGATGACTTCACGCTCGACATCAATAACCCGAACGATCCCAAGATACTCTGCGTGGGGAACAATCCCGACAGGCAAAACATTTACGGAGCGGCTTTGGGATTGTATAATTCCCGGATTGTCAAGCTCATAAATAAGAAAGGCCAGCTCAAATCGGGCATCATCATCGACGAGCTGCCGACAATCTACTTCAAGGGACTCGACAACCTGATCGCCACGGCCAGAAGCAACAAGGTCGCCGTGCTGCTGTGCTTCCAGGATTTTTCACAGTTGAAGAGGGACTACGGGGACAAGGAGGCCGCCGTCGTGATGAACACGGTGGGCAACATCTTCTCCGGGCAGGTCGTAGGTGAAACGGCCAAGACACTCTCGGAACGGTTCGGTAAGGTATTGCAGAAGCGGCAGAGCATGACGTTGAGCCGCAGCGACAAATCGACATCCATATCCACGCAGCTGGACAGCCTGATCCCGGCCTCGAAGATCTCGACGCTCACGCAGGGAATGTTCGTCGGGGCTGTGGCGGACAATTTCGACGAACGTATCGAGCAGAAGATTTTCCACTGCGAGATTGTCGTGGACAACGAAAAAGTGAAAGCGGAAACGGCCCGGTACAAGAAGATACCACAAATTACCGATTTCACGGACGAGAACGGGACGGATCACATGAAACAGGTCGTGCAGGAAAACTACGAACGTATCAAGGCAGAGGCCGGCCGCATCGTCGCCGAGGAACTGGAACGTATCAAGAACGACCCGGTGCTTTGCAAGCTCCTGCCGGAACAGAACTAAATGAACACAAACACCCCCGCAAACACCCTCCGTTACCTTAACGGGGGCTGTTTCTTGGTTTTATAACCGCACAGCCGGTGTTTTGGAGCATAAAGTAGTGATTATGTGAACAGAAAATATTATTTTTGTATTCGGAATCCTTTTAATTATAAGCCTATGACAGCTACCGATATATACGAAGCAATGAACAGCAAGGCTGAATCATTTTTCGAGTGGGCGCAAGCCAACCCGAAATACGGGTTGCTGTTTGCGGCCGGACTGCTTGCTTTCTGGCTCACGGGGCTGTTGCTCCGCTGGAAATGGGCGTGTCACTGGCAGTTTAACGGAAAGCTATGGCTTTTCGACGGCTGCAAGCCCGAAACACGCCGTCGGATTCAGATGGTGTTGGTCGGCGTGGCGTTAGTCGCCTGCTTGACAATGTTCTTCGCATGGAGGTGACGGCATGGAAAAGAACAATCGCAAATACCGGATCTGCTTCATCGACTATATGTGGTATGTAGCCGAGATATGGCACGAAAGGGAGCATAACAATCTCAACGGAAAGGCACTGTTGTTTTTGTGTTGGCTCTTTGTCATACTCATACCGCTTGGGATTCCGCCGGTATTGCGCCTTTTCGGCTGGATGATTGCTTTGGCCATAGTGATTCCTCTCTGCTTTCTTCCCGATTTATTCTGCAAGCTACGCTATACAGCCGGACGGCGTGAAGCGCTCCGTGAACATTACGGGAAGATGAAACATCCCGGCAGGAAGCTCGCCAAAATAGTTCTTATCGCTATCGCCCTGACCGTGGCGAACGTAGCGCTGATGTTCCACCTCGGATTTATACATTGGGCATGATGAAACCACAGGAACATAAACGGCGCTTTTATTTCTGGGACTACCTCTGGTGGATGGGAGAGAAATGGAAACGAGCAAGAGGGACAAGCAGGATCGATGGCGAAATGATGCTCTCGATTTATATTTTCGCTTTTTTGATATTCCCTATGATGATTGTAACGATCCGGCTGCTTCCGGATGTACTGTTATGGTTGTCATGTGTCGTTTTTATCGTGATTACATTTGCCGTTATGTCGCTCGTCGGCAGGGTTTACAGACGGCGGGGCAAAGCCGTGATGTCCCACTATGCCAAGCGAGGGTTTAACGAAGTCCTTGCAGTTCTGTTATGGTTTCTTGCGATAGCCATTATCTGTTGTATGATGTATTTTCTTTCGCAAAAGTGATACATAACTTCGATACGAACTCCGGGCCGTTATCTTTCGTGATCTAACTCTCAATGCAATTTCAATTTCTGTAATTGCTTTTCCATTGTATCATTTAATATATCCATATTCATTAACTCTCTGACCTGTTTTTCCCAACCTTTAGCACTTCCATAGTTGATTGTGACCCTTTCAGGCCAATCTAATATGATTTTCTTCCCTTTTTCAATTTCAATTTCCGCCTGCTCATCATTGCCACAATAATAATTTAATAAAACAATATCAGTTAATGTTGTTTTGTCGTAAAAAGCATTTTTTGTCCCCTTCATATATGCAATTAAATCATTACTTGTCAATTGTTGTTTTGTCAAAATGGGAACTTGGTTATATAATTCATTTACAATGGATTCTAAATCATTATCATGCTCTTGCATAGAAAAACTATTTATAGCTCCCTTTTTGTTTAGTAAATAAGTAGCAGAAATTAAAGGAATGGTTGGAATATCTAAATCAACCATTAAGTTATATAGATGAAAACAAACACGATAACGTTGACTTGATAAACTTTCAAATTGTAAGCCAAACAAAAAGCAACCATTCCGTTTTATAATGTGCATTGTTTTATACTTGGAAAAATCAGGAAATAAATTTAGCCAATCGGTTGTTATTTTATTTTTATTCAATTTCTCAATCATAATTTTCAGTTTATTTTTGGATATGCTGGAATTTGATTTGTTATACCATTTATTTATCCTTTCAGGTTATCGTGAATGATCTAACTCGATGTACCAGTTTCCCTTGATGGGCTTGTACAGCGTGGTGTCGTTATATGCCCTGCGGTAGATTTCGTTCAGGTCGCCATGTTCGGTGATACGGATATTCCGACGACTTCTCAATCCGGGATCGTAAACGAAACTCTTGGACGTTCCGGCATCCACGATGCCGTGGGAGTAGTACGGCATAAAGAGGCTCACATATACCGAATCTGCCGTTCCCCATTCTCTGCGGTCAACAAGGATAAAACCGCATCCAATCTCTGACAACAGGGAGTCGAGTAGGATTCGCTCCGGCTTCAATAGTCCATATACCGGGATGTCTTGTTCATCATTCGTTTCATGGGATGTATCGCTTTGCTCCATTGAATCAAGTATAATGACCTCTTCCGGAGAAAGCGGCGGGTAGTGAAAACTACCTTCTGAACTCTCTGCCATGATTTCGTACACCTTACGGAACGCCACCTCGTGCGTGGTGAAGTGGCGTATCATTTCCTCGTCCGACGGCGGCATGGGAGGCTTGCAACTTACAACAGATACGATTGCCACAAGCAGGATTACAATAGGAACTCTCATTACATTATTTGTAAAAAGTTTGTAGCATACTAATAGACACGAACATTCAACACTTTTCCATTAAGCAGTTCCACATAACGGTTATCTGAAAAACTCCATGTTTCAAGCGTTCCGTTTTCCTTTTTTATTTCTGATTTCCGATAAGGTTCACCCCACGCAACGACAACCATTTCTTTCGTCATTCTGGTATCTACTTTCCTGAATGCTATCTGCTTGCCAAAATTATCACCATACTGTTTTTTCAGCAAGGAAATACGCTTGGTGCTTACGAACTCATAAACTTCATCACCTATTGGAAAGGCTTCTACCTTAACCCCGTCTGCCCCCTCCATAATCAGAAACACCCCATCGCTGTTCATTTTCAAGCCTATATCCACACAACGGTATTTAGTTCCTTCGGGCGGTGTTATGATTTCTCCGTCCTCGGTTTCTACCCGTTTGGCAAGTGAGAGGAATGTCTGTCCAATGTATCTTTTCAACTTCTCATAGAAGCCCAAACAGGTCATGCAGAGAGGATAACGATAAGGATTGTAGTAAATTTCATTTCCACTTTCTTTTTCGCGCAACAGAATACAGCATCCTGTTCCTTTAGTCCAGACTTTCAGAACCTCATAATACTTTCCCACCACAGATTTTGCAGGAGTTACACTTACGCCATCCATTTGATATACCGGATGCTTCTCACCATCGAGGAAGTTGCCCGTGAAGAATACCTCGTAGTAACCACGACTGTCATTCTTCGCTCCATGCATATAGAGGGTCTGGCCGGGCAATGAAGCGAAACTCCGACTATCCACGTTTGCAAGGCTGTCATAAGGTTGTGCATTCTGCACAGTGTACTCTTTCAAACCGTCATTCTTGGGGATTATGTTGAGTTGCGCTACTGCATACAAGCTACAACTCAAGAATAACATTATAAATGGAATTCTTTTCATATTTAACTCATTCTAACATGGTAATGTCCGGTGGATAATGGTTGGCGAATAATTGACTGTTACAGATATTGATTTGTTTGTTAGCCACCGTTATTTACCATCTTGTTGTTTTGCATATATTATTGAAACGATCCAATATCATATTTGATTTTGTATCATTTCCTAAATTTATTCTTATCCATTTTAAGTTTGGCAGATTTATTGGTGTTACATAACGAAATGAATCCACTCCCAACAGAGGTGTATTCTTCTCCACGTCCAAACTTTCCAATTCATAATTCAACATGGGGATTTGTTCTAATCGTTTCATATTGCATATCCCTATACGACGTAAATTGGAAAGACTAATTAAGTCTGGCATAAGTGATAAATTGCTTAATCCATCGAGACATATACATTGTATTATCTTCATATCCAAAAGAAAGTTCAAGTCTCGTATTTGCTGGGACTTATATATGAATATAGATTTGAGGTTTGGCATCTTATAACCTAATTGAGTCCCGTCTTTTAGATTATGACATATTAAACTTTCCATATTGGGAAGTTTATCCAAGAGAATAGAATTCAAACCTTTTACTTCTAATTTCTTCAGACTATACAGTCGGTTTATTGCATCATATTGACTATTATGCAAATTGCAATTAAATTTCAAGCTAAATGATTGAAGATACTTCAATGACACTAATTCTTCAAGATTAAGTTTACTATCGTACAAATCGCTTATTACGAGTTCTTTCAAATTACCGAAAATTGAAATACCAGCAATGCTTACTAATGTCGATTTACGATTGTATGATTCAAGAACTACCACATTTTCAGACAAGCACTCAAAAATGTCGAAGTTGACAAGATTATTGTCAACGGCACATAAACATAGTTGAATGGCTGTATTTTCTTTAATTGCATACCTTTTAAGAAGTTCAAGTTTGTGTCGGTCTGGTTGTTCTTGTATAATTAACCGAATTAAATTATCATTACATTCTAAGGACGCAATTTGTTCCTCACTATATTTATTCAGATTTTCAATAATCATATTTTATACGGTGGCTAATGTCTGGCAGCATTCCGTTTTTAAGCGGTTCTGCTGTTTGTTATCAATATTTCGTTAATCCACATTGTTCCCTATTTCAATCATTGGCAATAGGGAATTGTCTATTTCATAAACAAATTTCTTTTTCCCAAAATATGCCTTACTATAAAACACCTTATAGCTTCCTCTTAATATTTCACTGTCATACCCAGAGTCTTTTTTAAGCTTCAAATTTATCTCATTGGATATTTTATTGATAAGACAATCCGGTGTTTTTGAGATAACCCTTAATTGCAACATTTCCAATTCTGTTGCATTTTCTCTACCACCTCTGCCTTCTATCACAAACTTGCATTGTGCATCATCATAGAAATTAAACCTATTCTCGTACTCTAACGATAGTGTTGTAATGAAGAAATTCAAGTTTTTATCTCGATCATTTTGCACAAAACGAGCCATATCATCGGCAACTATACGTCTATTTATAATGGCATCATTCCTTTTTACTTCCAGAAAAACAGATGCACTATATTGTGTTAGTATTTCATCCGACAAAATGATGAAATCCGGCAATGATGTGAGTATTCTTGTGTATGTTGGCATATTAGGTATTCTGATATTGATAAGGCGGACAATCGCCCTTTCGGAAGGATTATCCGCTTGCTATAAACCTTATTTGAAATTTGTCAGTATATCGTCATTTTCATTGGAAGACAACATTTCCAATAAATGATTGAAGCTGTCACAAACAAATTCCGCCGAATCTTCAAATTCAGGTTCAACTCCGTAATAGATTTTACCATAGTTTTCTGGCGACAAATCTATGCTCAAATATCTGTATCCGTCTTTTACAGACATAAGAATTGGGATATGATTATCCCAGAATTGGCGAATCATATCGCAGGATTCCTCGTCATCTTTCAATGCTTCAAGCCCCATTAGCTCAAATTCGTTCCAACGGAATCCGCTATCGTTTTCTCCGTTAAAGTCCTCTATGGAATTAAACCAAACATTATCACTTTCATTCGTGATTGTCTGAAACCGTTGCAAAAACTCCTGATACTCCATAGGAAGTTCGGAATACCGATTCTGTAAATCAGAGCTTAATTCTTTTCTTTCCAATCGTTCTGTAATGACGAATCCTATATTTTTCAGTGCTTCAATCATATTTTTTACTGGTTTATAATGTCTGGCAGATAAACCACTTTACCTTAAGGTTTCATCTGTTTGTTAGCAACTTGTTCAATAATCAAAATATCCCCAAAGATATTTGAAAGCATTTTTCTATACTCATTTACATCTTCAATTATATTTTCATCATATGACACAGTTATTGAAGTAATATCATCCATACATTTGTGTTTTGCCGAAAAGACAATCCCATTTTGACGTAAAATGACTTTGCCGCATAATCCATATCCAGAATTAGATTGGTCTGAATACTCAAAATAATATGAGTCCATACCTAATTTAATATCTTGTTCATCAAATTCTAATGCTCTTTCGACAATTACATATTCTTTGGGTTCATTTTTATCATCAGCAAAACCAACTAAATATGAGTTGTATTCTGTCACTTCATATACTATTTCATTTGCTATAAAATTTATTTCCATATTTCATTTGGCTTAATTAGTTGCTAATGTCCGGCAGCGTTCCGCATTTCAGTCGGTTTGCTGTTTGTTAGCGGTTTATTTTCTAAATAGTCTTTAACTTATTATTCATTTCTTTCCTATACAGAATTGAACTAAAAGGATAAATATTATTAAGTTCCGGTTTTTCTCCATATAGTTCAATTATCCCATCTATTGATTCTAATTTTTGTAAAATGAGTATTGAAATATTTATGATGTTTTCAATTAACCGTGAACGCAACTGTTCATCAATAGTCGATTCTAAATCTAATATCATTTGTGTGGAATACCCTTCAATTTCCATTATTGGGAAGCGCATTCTAATATCACATTGATATTCTTTAGGAAATAATATATCATCTCCTTTACGTAATAAAGCCGCCAAGTTTATATAAAACATCTTTCCATACGAAGAGTGTTGGAGATTGAATAAGACTATACATTCAGCAGTAGTCTTATACCACGAATTTCCTTTTCTACGAAAGCTATTCGCTTTCATTAATGGATGAACTATTGATTTGAATTGCTCTTTATCCATAATATTTAATTCTAAACTGCTAATATTTATTAGCAAACCGACCTTTCAGAAGAGATTAAACCATTTGTTAGTTGCAATTCATAATCTTGACAAAAGAATATTTAGCTCCTTTATTTCCTGCTTTTCATCATCATATATCAAAGCATTTCTATACGAATGATTACTTGTACATACAATTCCTATTTCTGGAATTTCCTGTATGTCAGAGTTGGGCACTAATAATCCGTTCAAGATACATTTAGCTATATACTCGGAATGTCCCTTGAATAAGGGAATTTGTTGCAGTCTTTGGACTATCTCTTGTCTTGCTATCTCTTTCTCCTTTTCTCTGATTACAGACAAAGGTAAGAGCAAATGAAACAGTACATCACCATATTTCTTTTTTGTGATCCGCATTAATTCCGAATATGTAAGATACTTCAGGTGAAAGTTGCCGCTAACCTCACCGATTAAAGTATCATTCAAGAAATAGTATGTACAGCAAGGGTGATATTCTATTGTCAATGTAATATCGCTGCCGATAGGAAGTGTTAAAGTTCTTGGATTTTCTATTTCACCTTGATTTTCGGATGTTTCCAGTTCAATTTGAGATAGCCACCCCCAATATTCCTTATACTTCTTTTCATCTAACAATGCTGGTACAAGTTCTTCATCCCATACTTCATCAAAATTCGCATCTCTTTCTTCATCAAAGGCTCGAATATGATGATGTAACATTGCGTTCCAAAAAAGTGCATTTGAGAACGAATATTCTTTTTCCGATATTACATTCATTTCCATTTTGTTTTTGACTGCAACTGATGTTTGGCAGCGTTCCGCTTATTCAGTCGGTCTGCTGTTTGTTATCAGAACAAAATAAATGATTTTACAAAAGCATAAATTCACTTGCTTCCACGTCAATAGCCCTACAATTCCAATGTGAGCATAGTTGTTTCACGAAACGCAAGATTATTTCTTCATTTTCGCTTCCATGAAAACATAAGTGTATATTTTCGATATTTTCTTTATCGTCCCAAGAAATCTCCACGCCACACTCGTTGTCTAATTGCAGTATCATTTCGCTATCTGACAAATTATCATCGGAAATAAGAAAAGAGTTTTGCATCCAATTCACGAACGCATTTCTATTTGTTATAGGCAGTGTCTCATCCACTTCCGACAAATCTGATTCATCGTTCAATGGCGTTTTCATTAAAATGATAGACCAACTCATATTTTTTGATTTAATTAGTTCATGTTCTGTTTTTATTCTTTTTATGCACTGATAATATTCAGCAAATAATCAACCTTTTTAGTGAGATTGATCCGCTTGTCATCCGCCCGTCCTTATTCTTCTTCGATAAAATGATTTATAAAGTAATTAAACGACTGGGAGATATATTGAGTGTTTGCTTCAAAATTGTACTCTCTTGAAGCGTTTTCGTCCCATACATCAGTATAATAATAGTAAATCTTTTTATTCTTCAAATTCAAGGTATAATAGTTTCCACCCGAATCCATCGCAAAAGGCAATAGGTTAGACGGAATCAAATTCCTGCTCCATACGTCTTTGGCTATGACTTCGATTGTTTCAAAGGCATCGGTGCGTTCCTTTATCGGAAAGAACGTATGTATTTCTACCCAATCCAAATCCTCGTCCTGCGGTTGGAAACAATATGGTGAAGGCATACCTCCGTTGAATTTGAGATAAAAATTCCTCATACTTGCCGGAATCTTCACATTCAACTCTGTCTCAAAACTCTTTATATCTTCTTTTGTAAGCGGAGCCGAACAGTCCGAAAGTTCAGGCATAACACCTTCCACTTCCGTTTGTTCCTCTTCGATTTCTTCCATTTTTGGAAAAACGACGAGATTATCAAAAAAATCATCTATTGAATCTGCAATCAATAGAGGCTCATCGAATATAAATGCACGTCCTTGGGGTACAAAACCAATAATTTTATAAAAATACACGGCTCTGTCATTTATATTGATTGTAATTGCACCAATATTTTTCAGATTATTACATCCACTGGCAAATAATAGAATATTGTCAGAAATCGAATTAGAATTTCGATGTTCTAAGGTTTGCCCTTCAACAGTATAAAAAAGGTCATTACTATATTTGAAAGGATCGAAAGTCTCAATTTCCACCTCTTGATATTTATTTATGCGGATGGTTTGTTGCTTTGGGCTTCCTCCATTATATTTCATATAGAAATTTTTCAGTCTTTCCGGCAAGGCATAACCCAATTTACTCTCAATTTCTTCAAAATCTTTGAGAGTAAGAGCTTTTTCGCTATTTTCTAATTCTATTTCCATATTCATTCTTCTTATGGGCTAATGTTCGGTAGCACTCCGCTTATTCAGTCGGTTTGCTGTTTGTTAGTCGCTTTATCTTTTATATTGGAAGTGTTTTTTCATGTGACACAAGTATTTCACCTCTATCATTATGGAGAGTTAGAAGCCTTTTTGTTTCAGATAAAATCATTTCTTCAAAAGAGTTCCAACTTAATAACGAGGTCGCATCCCAGCGTTTACAAAAATGGACTGTTCCATCTTCTGTATTTATATAGAGCTTGGATAAGTCATTATCGTATCCACCAATGAAAAAATGGGACTCTTCCGCATTTTTAGGTCTTTCAAATTTATTAAGTTCGGATAAAGAAAATGGCTCAGGGATAGCCTCTGAACTCCTACAATATGATTTTCTCATTCCATAGAAAGATAGGGTAGTATTAAACAAATTCATCCCATTAGCATTTTTCATTAGGAACGAGCGGTATGCAATAGGTATTTCCCGATGCATATCTTGTTCTAACTTGATGATTTCTTGTTCGCTCAATGCCGAAAAAACACGAAAATTATATGCTTTGGGAGCGATAAAAGGCGCATGACCATATAATTTTGTCCCATTTTCGTATTCTTTACATCCATACTTCTCAAAAGTCTGAATGTATTTCATTATTTCTGTAAACACTTCCATATTTTCTTTTATTTTTCAAGCGGCTAATGTTTGGCAGATAAACCGCCTTACCTTAAAAGTTTCATCTGTTTGTTAGCAACCTATTCGATTGGGATTATCGGATAATACCAATCTTCTTCTCCATTTATAGCAAGTTCAAAAAGAGGATGTATTCGTAATTCTTCTTTTACTTTCTTATAGGCGATTTGCGCCATTTCACTAAGGATGGGTGTTGCCGTTTCCCAACATTCTTCACCGCAATCTTCTTCGTAGTTTTCAGAGAAAGAAGCATTTTCTATACTGGCAAAATCTGAAAGTTCAAATTCAGCCGGGTTAGTTTCTCGGACTTCATCGCTGGGTTTGAATAATTCTGCCTGCTCCAAATTCCCTTGTGCTAAATATTTCTGATATTGTTCTTCTTCCCACTTCCTACTTTTTGAAAGTGACTTGTCAGAATGTTCCTTGCTATCCAAACAAACGGCACTATAACAAGAATTGAAATCTGTATAGATACATATAGTGAAGACTTCAAAATCTTGTTTTTCTGTTTTCATTTTCTCAATAGCTTCATTTACTAATTGAAGCATCTCCTTTTTGTATAAGGTTACATCCAATTTCTTTTTCTTGCTCATTTTTTTATCTTTTTGAGGTTGCTAATGTTTGGTGGCTAACCGACCTTTTCAGGGGAGGTTAAGCCACTTGTTACCCACATAATTCATTTTTCTTTTGAGAGAATGGAAACATAGTTATTTATGTCCTGCTGTAATTCTTCCCAATGTGCTGATAGATTTGGATATAACCCTGTTGCGCCATATCCTATCATTTTGAAAAGGGCTGTAAAACGACATTCATTAGCGTAATGCGAATCTTCTTCAATATTCTTACGGCGCAATACATCAGGATAAGTAAACGTAAGATACAATTCGTCTGCGTCTTTTCTACTTTTTTCTGCGCTTTCGTCAGCAAGCGGTTGTGCATGGATATAATCGATTGATTTTATTCTTACATCAGCTTCTTCATATTTTCCTTGCGCTTTTAGGATAAACACCTCAAGTCCCCATAGGCATAGTATAAAAGTCCAGACGTTGAACACTCCTCTACCCGGAAAAGGAACATTATGTGTATAGCGAGAAACTGCGAGAGCTTCATCAATATGTCCATATATGAAAAGACGATAGCCAAGGCTGCATAAATTTCGGGCATCCTCGCCACTATTAAAAGAACATTTCTTTATTAATTTCTTACACAAACTCACCACCTTCTTTCTGGGGCAAGAGTTCATTATTGATTCAAACAATTCTTTTCCTGTTTCCATTTTCTTTATTCTTTTGTGGGTAATGTCCGGTAGATAATTGATTTTTGGTGAGATTCATCTGCTTGTTATTCTTTGAATTTGGATATGGAGTGTAATATTACAACTCTTCTATTGGTTATATCAGTTTCTTCACATATACAAGCGATTCCATCAGATAATACTATGGCAAAGCCAAAATTAGACTGTATTCCTGTACTTATAGCTTCTGATATATCTGCCCATTTTTGATCCAGTTCGAAAAAGCCGATACAATATCCTTCCTTCTCTTTAGATAATTCATGAAGTCTATCTGTCAAATGTATTATATCCGCAGGATTATAGACTTCGACAATTTTATTCTCATTTATAATATCCATCATATTATGACAAATGCGACCAATAGCTTTTGTTCTTTTTTTATTTGATGACAACTCAAAAAAGAAACGGTCTTGATAAACAGACTTAATGAATTGCTTACAAAAAAATTCCTCTATGTTGTTTATTTCATTTTTCATATCCGATTCTTTTAAAGAATAATGTTATGCAGCTTGCCGCCGTTAGGTGGCACAGGTGCTTGTTATCAGTCAATTTTATTTCAAATCTTCTTTATTTATAGTAATTATTCTATTCGGTATAAAAAACTGAGATGTTTCCACATCTATGCTGTTTGATATATAGCACTTCCAAGATTTCACGTATCGAAAATTCTTTTTGATTTTACGATAAAATTTGGAAACCATTTGAGAAAAATCATTATTATCAGAACAGCAATAAAAACGTCCAGCAATGTATGCCATATCTTCCCTTTGAAAAGGAACTCTATATTCTAAAACTGGACTTTTCACATAGTCCAATACTTCAGCTGTTGTTCCATCATAATATTCATGTGTATAATATGATATATATTGTTGGAAAGATTTTCCAGTCAAATACATCAGCCGATCATTAGCACAAATGTCAAAAGGGGATAAATCTCTTTTATAACGTGGAACACACAACAACTCTCCAAATACACTTCTAAGCGTATTTGCAATCATCTCATCATCATTTTTATACGAATAGAATTCAAATTGTTTTCCCATGTTCAACTGGTTTTAATGACTGATAATGTTTGGCAGCGTTCCGCTTATTCAGTCGGTCTGCTGTTTGTTATCAATGCCTTACCGATTATAAAGTTGATTTAGCATTTTGAAATAATCATTTCCAAACCGTTCAACATAATCATCCATTACGCCGTATATGTTGTTTTTACTATCAACAAGCAAGACCATATATCCATGTTCGTATTCCCCAAAAGGACAAATATCCGAAACATGGAGTAGTTCACAAAATTGGTCGTAGAATAAGTAATGCGGATTATCGTTTAATGTTTTCTTTAGATTAAAATGCACATCCACTTTTGGAAACTGAAATTCCTGATTGTAGAAATAAATAAGGAAATCTATCAACTTTGGAGTCGGTTGGTAGTTTGCTTTAGAATAAATTGCCATAAGCTCATTCGGGCTTATGATTACCCGATTTTCCCAGTGGCAATTTGTTTTAAGATATTGCTTCAGTTCCATACTACTTTTATTTTTTATTTTGCACATTGATAATGGTTCGGAAATAAGCACCGTTTAGGTGCTTCATTTCTTTGTTCAAGGCAGTTTTACCCACCATGCACTATTACATATTTATATAGAACTTCAATTTTTGACTGCTGTTTCCGGCAGAAAGGGGTGTGAAGTTCATTCCTGCACCCGGTTCGTTTTATTACAGCTCTTATCCGTATTTCATTCATTTTTTTGTTCTCCTTTCTTCTATTTTATGGAATTTTACTGTTTCTGTTCACGGCAGGGCATAGCTATCCCATATTGCTGTCATGCCGATTTTTCCCGGTGTATGTCGCAATGTTCCAATACAACCGTATATGTGATGCCGCCACTCGTTACCGTAGTGTGGCTGTAAACTCTCATCCGTCCGCAATGCTCGCAGAAATAAGGATTCTCGTATTCACTTTCTGCCTGTTGCACTCCGGCTTCCTCTATCTCGCTTTCATCCCGTCCGAAGTATTCTTCCGGCAGGTTGCCTTTGTTGGAGTAGAAGCCGTAATACCTCACGATGCGGAAATAGCGCAGGGGAACGTGTTGCAGCAGCCGGGGAAAGAACTCACGGTAATGCAGCGTCAGTTCCTTTTCCACCGGGTTTCTCCTGTCGGGTGAGTTCTTATAATCACGGTATCGGAATGAAATGTTCTCACCGTCCATTGCCGTAATCTTGTACTCGCTCAAACATGCCCGCTTGGAATACCTGCCTACATACTGTATCACCTGCTCCGGCATCTGTATGGGCGGTTCCAGATGCACAATCCAGTCCTTTCTGTTCGCCACCCTTTTGATGAAGCCCATAAACTCCATGCGGTCGTGAAAGTCATGTTCCAGCCTGCCCGCATCGAACAGTCCTATCAGCGCATTCTCAAACTTGTAGCGGAACACCCTGCGGATAGAGGGGATATGCACGTAATCATGTTCGGGAACGGCTATTTTACCTCTGTTGTTGATGCCGCCCCACGACATAATCATGTGGGTGTGTACATGAAGCTGCTTTGTTTCCCCATAGGTGTGCAGCACGGCAATCACCCCGGTTTTCAAGCCGAACTTGTGCATCATCCAGTCTTTCAGCGTGTCTGCCGAAGTCCGCATCAGAATGTTCAGTATTTCTTTCTTGTTGCGCTTCACCAAGTCCAGCAGGATATGCGGCAAGGTCATCACAACATGGCGGTGCGGCACTCGCAGCAACTTTTCCTTCATGCGTGCCGCCCATTTCAGCGTATCACGCCAGCCACATGACGGGCAAAACCGGTTCTTGCAGCTATGACTGATTTCCCGCACCTCCCCGCAATCGGGGCAGACGTATGTGTCTATTCCCAAAGCGGCTGTACGGCACACACGGATAGCGTTCACCGCCTTGTACTGTTCGGGGGTGATGTACTCCGCAGGGTGCTGTGCGTACTCGTCCCACCAGCGGTTGAAAAAGTCCGCCAAGCGATATGTGCTTTCCCGGGAACTACACCTTCCTATGTAATCTATCAAATCAATCATTCACTACCGTTATTTTTTTTACATTTGTTTATTTGTTTGTAAGTTGCTGTATATTAGTTGTTTTAATTTGCCTTGAATGTTATGCTATCAGCCGATTTGGCTGTTATTTTCTTTAAGTATCAGACCTCGTCTTCCTCCATCAACAGGTCGTCCAACGGGCTTTTGATATTGCTTTTGAAAGTGTCGGCTATGTGGACATACCTTTCCGTTGTCTTGATGTTGTTATGTCCCATAAGCTCTTTCACTATCTTGATGTCGGTTCCCTGCTCCAGCAGGTGAGTGGCGAACGAATGGCGCAGCAGGTGCGGATAAATCCGTTTCGTGATTCCCGCTTCCCGGGCCGCTGCCTTCAGCCGTTTCGACACGATACTCTCGGTGAAAGGTTCTCCCGGTCTGTGTTCAAAAAGCCACACTTTCGGTTTGTATAGTCTGTTATATTCCGTCAGCTTTTTCATCAACGGTCTTGACAGCAGGGTGTAGCGGTCTTTTTTCCCTTTACCCTGCCGCACCCGTATCAGGGAGCGGGATTCGTTGATGTCGCCGGGTTTCAGTTCCAGCAGTTCGCTGATGCGCAACCCTGCGGAATAGAGTATGGAGAACATACAGAAGAAACGCAGGTCTGTCACCGTCACGTCGAGTATTTTCTTTATTTCCTCCTTGCTCAACACGTCGGGCAGCGTCTTCTCCCGTTTGGCACGGTTCACCTTGTAACACCGCCGTTCCTGACCGAGAACTTTCTCGTAATAGAACTTGATGGCGTTGATACGCTGGTTTTGCTGGCAGGAGGATATGTTTTTCTCGTGGATGAGATACAGCAGGTAGTCGTTTATCTCGCCGGGAGTAACCGTTTCAATCTTACGCCCCTCGAAATGCTGTTGGAAATCGCGGAAATAGGAGGTATATACCCTTACGGTATGGTCACTGTAACGCACTTGCTGAAGTTTTTCCAGATAGCCTTCCGGCAGTGGCGGCCGTTTGTCTTCCTCTTTACGGGGTGCGGTTTCCTTGATGGCAGAATAGTCTATAAACGCCATTTTTACATAGCGGTCGAAGAACTCGGCAAGCACGAAATCTTCTGCCGGCAGATAAGCCCTGCCGCCGACAAGCAGTACGTTTTCTTCCTTCGACAGCGACAAGCGGATGTCATTGTCATTACCGAAAGTCACTTCGACAAATTCTCTCCCGTTTCTTA
>OBJQ01000808.1_pt1 | contig 20122 bp, 15 predicted proteins | sample 1519921 | NCBI WGS metagenome assembly OBJQ01 (sample SAMN04209244, study PRJEB22552) | human gut metagenome | biome: gut; material: feces | host: Homo sapiens | place: USA: Oklahoma
CCTGCCATAATCAACACGGGTCCTTCAATCTGTTCAACAGCCTGACGCTGTCTTTCGTTTAAAGTATCAAGATAACTCATCCAAACGCCCCTTATAAAAGAAAAACTCATATATGACGAATGCCATGTATGAGTTCTTCGTTCCGCTCAAAATTATTCGCCGTATGCTTTCAGAAGTGGCGGGGTTACCTGTTTCTTTCTGGACATAACATGAGGAAGATAGGCAACTCCATTTTCAGGCTTACTGGCAAATGCTTTTTCTACAATGCTTTCCGCACCTTCAGTGAACCACAGGAATGTATCCTCCGCCAAGATATCTGTCACCATGAGATAAGAAGCTGCATAGCCCTTTTCAGCTTTGATCGCCTCCAGCACTTTCATGATTTCTGCCTTCTTTTCATTAATCGGATCCACATTCATAACGGAAATCTGTCCGACAGTAAATACATTTCCTGCCGCGCTAAATTCCTTTGTATCGTTCCGTGCCAATTTTTCAGCAGGATAATCGGAAATATCCGCACCGGCTTTCAGCATTTCCATACCATAAGCCTCATAATCCACTCCCGCAATTTCAGCCAGTTCTTTCGCCGTTTCTTTATCTTCTTCTGTCGTTGTCGGCGAACGGAAAAGGACTGTATCGGATATAATGGCGGAGAGCATGATTCCCGCGATTTCACGGGACGGCTTTATATGATTCGCTTTATATAATCCATAGATGACCGTATTCACACAACCGACCGGACGAACAAGAATGAAAATCGGATTCTCCGATTCGAAATCCCCGAAACGATGATGGTCAATAATTTCCAGGACTTCCGCGTCATCCATACCATCGATTGTCTGTTTGGATTCATTATGATCCACTAAAATCACTTTCTGTTTTTCATCTTCCGGATTTTTTCTTGCTACGGAAGTCACAAGCATCGGCTCTTCCAAATTGAAATAATCCAAAGCAAATCTGGATTCTTTATTGATTTCTCCCGCACGAACGGCCACAGCATCCATGCCTAACCGGCGCTTTAAATAAGAATAGCTGAGGGCAGCGGCAATGCTGTCCGTATCAGGCGATTTATGTCCGCTTACAAATATTTGGCTCATCATATATTCCCTTTCTTATTTATACCCCAAATAATAAAATTTTACCCAATCATTATATCATATTTTCTATCCTCGCTTTATAAGCAAAAATACCTTTCTCCAGGAAAATCATTTTCTCTGTGGAAAGGTATTTCACATTTAATAAACCTCAGTCTTCTTCAGTCACCAGTTTTTTTTTACGAAAGCCTCCAAAATGGAACTTTTCAATAACAATAAACAGCATTGGTACGATAAAAATTTGAAACGCTGTCGCAGAAAGAACACCGAATACCACGGCAATCCCCATTTCGGAACGAGAATTCGCGCCCGCACCTGTCGACAGGGCCAGCGGAACGTTTCCTAAAATAAAAGCAAGGGAAGTCATCAGAATAGGACGCAGACGGATCTTAGATGCTTCCACTGCAGCCTTAAGCGGCGCCATGCCCGCATCTGTACGAACCTTCGCATACTCTACAATGAGAATCGCATTCTTGGCGGCAAGCCCTATGATGGTTAACAAACCGATTTGGAAATAAATGTCATTATATACATTAAACATCCAGGCGCCAAGACAGGCTCCGAAGAAGCCGGTCGGCATACCAAAGAGTACGACAAAAGGAACTTTCCAACTTTCATATAATGCCGCCAAAGAGAGAAATACAAAGAGCATCCCCAGTGCCAAGGCATAAATCGTCTTCCCGCCGGCTTCTTTCTCCTGTGCCGAGCTTTCCACAAAAGCATAACTATATCCGGTAGGAAGTACTTCCGCTGCCACTTCTTCCAATGCGTCCAACGCTTGTCCGGAAGAATATCCGTCTGCCTGGTTACCACTGATTTTAACCGCAGGGAAATTATTATAACGGGTAATAACGGAAATTGCATTAGATTTTTTCGGTGTGATAAAAGTACTGATAGGAATCATGTTCCCGCTGGAGTCTTTCACAGTCAGGAACTTATTCGCCGAAGGATCCATACGATAATCCACATCAGCCTGGGCGACCACCTTAAAATTACGTCCATAGGCAGTAAAATCATTAATTTGGACAGACCCATAATAGACCTGTAAGGCTGTAAAAATATCTCCCAGTGCCACACCATTTTTTAAAGCCTTTTCACGATCTATATCAAAATTATATGAAGGAGTATCCATACGGAAAGTGGTATAAGCCATCTTTATTTCCGGTCTTCGATTAGCCGCTCCGAGGAACTGCCCTATAACCCGCTGCATATTTTCATTGGAATCGCCATTCTTATTCTGGATATACATGGAGAACCCGCCGGAACTGCCCAGTCCGGGAATAGAAGGGGGATTCAAAGCCATAATATTTACATCAGGGTGCGTGGCATTATAGGCTGCCGCTTTTCCAATAAGCGCTCCCACCTGTGAAGCAGCGCCTTTTCTCTCATCCCAGGGCTTCAGTTTAATAAAAGAAAGTCCCGCATTGGGTTTCTGACCACCGGAAAGGATATCAAAGCCGGTAACGCCAAAAGTCTGCTCTACAGCATCATCTTTACCCATATAGGCCAGAAACTCTTTAATTGCCGCATTGGTTCTTATATTGACAGAACCTTCCGGCAGCGAAATAGCCCCAATAAAGTAGCCATTATCCTCTTCCGGCAAAAAAGCAGTCGGGAGAGCAACAAACATAACAACAGAAGCAACGGTCAATCCAATGAGGACACCAATGGGCGCTATAATCACGCGTCCCATTTTTTCAAGACTACGGCCATAAATTTCAATCATACGATCGAACCAGTCATTGAATTTATCCCAGAATTTCTGCAGCCGTCCCCGTTCTGCGCCTTCCTTATGATGACGGAGCATCCCTGCACAAAGAGCCGGCGTCAAGGACAAAGCCACAAAAGCAGAAATCAATACGGAAACCGCAATAGTAAGGGCAAACTGTTTATAGAGAATACCCATAATCCCGCCAAGGAAGGCAACCGGAACAAATATAGCAGCCAGTACGATAGCAACCCCGATAACTGGGCTCTGCACTTTTTTCATCGCCGCAACCGTAGCGTCTTTCGGCGGTAAATTGTTATACCGCATTTCATACTCTACAGCTTCAATGACAACAATTGCATCATCGACAACCAGTCCAATTGCTAAAACCATGGCAAAAAGTGTCAGCGTATTGATTGTAAAACCGAGTACCTCAAAAGCGCCAAAAGTACCAAATAACGATACAGGGACGGCGATCATGGGAATAAGGGTAGATCGCCAATTTTGCAAAAATATATAGACAATCATTGCTACAATCAGCAGTGCTTCAAAAAAGGTCTGAAGAACTTCTTTAACGGACGCATAAATGAAATCCGTATTATCCATAGAAATACGATAAGTCATATCTGCAGGAAAAGACTTGCTGTCTTCAGCAAGTTTAGCCTTAATCTTGTTAATCGTATCAATAGCATTTGCATCATCAGTGAGTGAGAATGCTACCGCTGCAGATTCATGGTCACCGGAACGGGCAATAAAATCGTAGTTCTTTGCATCCAGTTCGATGCGGGCCACATCTTTCATTCTGAGCATACTGTCGTCACTGTTTGTACGAATGACTATATTCCCAAATTCTTCTGCTGTGGCTAAACGCCCCTGCACGGTAACAATGTACTGGAATGCCTGATTCTTGTCCACCGGAGCCGTCCCCACATTACCTGCCGCTACCTGTCTGCTCTGTGTGCTGACAGCAGATATAACTTCCGATGCGGTGACTTTATTCTGTGCCATTTTTGCGGGATCAAGCCAGATCCGCATACCGAAATCAGAACCAAATTCCTGTACACTCCCTACACCGGGAATGGATTTCAGCTCATCAACATAGTTCATACTGAAATAGTTTTTGAGGAATGTCTCGTCATAAGTCCCATTTGGCGAGAGCAAACTGACAACAAGTGCCATTCCGCTGGAAGACTTACGTGTCGTTACGCCGATAGAGCGAACTGTATCAGGGAGCGCCGCCTCAGAAGATGTAACCCCATTCTGTACACGAATTGTTGCCATATCGGAGTCTGTCCCTGAGACAAACTGTACCGTCAACGAATAGGAACCGTTCGAGTTACTTGTCGAGCTGATACTATCAAGATCTTCTACACCAACTACATTCTTTTCTATGACTTCCGCCACCGTCTGCGCCACAACCTCCGAATCGGCACCGGGATAAGCAGCGCTTACAGAAACCTGGGGCGGTGTGATCTTCGGATATCGGTCAACCGGCAGGGTAAAAATACAAAGCATACCGGCGATAGAAATAACGAGCGCCAAAACAATTGCAAAGATAGGACGATTGATAAAAAACTTAGCCATGTCCCCTCCTTACTTCGCAAGACCATGCTGATCTGCAGCAGCCTTGGTCGCGGATTCTTCCATTTCTTCTCTGGTCGTTTCTACCGCTTCTACCGCTTGGCCAATCTGCACTTTGTTCTGACCTTCTACGATAACTTCATCAGTCACATCAATGCCACTTTCAATAATTGTATATAATCCATAGGTTGCGCCAACCTTGACTGCTTTCTGCTGTACCTTCCCATCCACTATCACATCAAGCATATCTTTATTTAAAAGTTGGATGAGGGCTTTCGTCGGAACGAGAATACTTCCCTGTGCTAACTCAGCATCAGAAACAATGGTTGCATACATTCCCGGAATAAGAAGATTATTAGGATTAGCAAAAGATGCTTTCATCGTCAGCTGACCGCCGTTGAGTCCCGGACTGACCTGTACGATTTTACCGGTTTCACTGTAAATGGATCCATCTGACAAGCGGAGTTTTAATTCACTCCCTAAAGTTTCCGTAATATTTTTCTGACGAGTAAGCTGTAAATACTCGCTTTCGGACATGTCGAACTGCACATAAAGCGGATCAGAAGAGGACAGGGTAACAAGTCCCGTCGTACCTGCGGTTGCAAAAGTGCCTATGTTCACATCATCCATAGACAGTGTGCCCGAAAATGGCGCTGTCACAATCGTATCACCTAAATTATCGGAAGCAATCTGTACCTGCGCCTGAGCCGCTTCATAAACAGCCCGATAGGCTTCTGTAGATGATTTCTGTCCGTCATATGCCTGTTTTGAAATAGCACCGCTGCTAACCAGCTGTTCATAACGGGCCAGATCCTTTTTCGCATTTTCATAAGTAGCAGATGCCTGTGCTGCAGATGCCTGTGCCGCAGCCAATGCAGATGCATAACTTCTTGTATCAATACGATACAGGGCCTGCCCCGCTTCCACATGCTGACCGCCGGTAATATATTTTTCAACAATTGTCCCCGATACCTTAGCGCGGACAGGAACCTCCTGCAATGCCGTAATAGAGCCTGTATATTCCCTCATAACCGGTGTATCTGATTTAAACGGTCTAAATGTCGTCACCTTTAAACTTTGCTGTTGCTGGCTCTTTGCTGAACCGCATCCTGTAAACATACCTGCCGATAAAACTACACTGACCGCCATGACAGCTGCCAGCACTTTTTTATACTTCATTCGTCTCCCCCTTACGGTCATTTTAAAAGCTGCTCCTTAAATAAAACTCCAAAACACGACCATCAGTCAAAATGCTGTCCGTATTAATTATAATACCAAAATAGCGACCTTCGGTCAATATGAGGTCCTATACATCTTACCTATTTCATAATTTATTTAACGGAAATTTTAGAACCGCCTTCCTGATTCTGCAAGGCCCTTTCGCTCCCATGCAGAGAGGCCTATGCAAATCTTCGGGAAAACAAATTACAAAATTTCCCGTATGAAGATACGCACGGCTTTCTTCTCCTTCCGACGCGAAAAAATATAAATCTCTATCTTCATAAGATTCAGTCACTTTTCCCGCTTCCCAAACAGACCGGCAGCCGATCCGCTCTTCTTCCACATCAACTTCATAAACTATATCGATATACCTTTGATGTCCTTCCAATTTACGTTTATCAGCCGGCTCCGTCATTGAAGTTTCTACCCCCACCTTATAACCGTTAATCTCATATTTCCCGTCAGGCAGGTCTTCAAACCCATAGGCCGCCATTTTCTCCAGACAATCATAAAGTTCTTCAGACAGCTGTGCCTTATAAGCAGAAAGATGTTCCGCATTCCCAATGATCATTTTAATCTCCTTGTTTGCATGAATGAAAAATGCAGATTCACGTACGCAAACCTGTCGCAATATAACCTTATTATATCCCGAGTTGTAAAATTTAAGTATAATGTCTGCCGGGAGTAAAATATCAAAAAGTCTTCTTACGATCAATATGAAGCCACGGTTCGCAAACTGCCAGCAGTTAATCAAAGAAAACTTTTTAATGTCTCAATATTATTTTATATACCTTTAAAAAAGGTCTGGCTTTTACAGTTCAATTCAATTTTCGTTCAGACTGCTTTAAAATAAATTTATATATCCCTCTCTCTATTCTTTCTCTTTTTCATATACCACCATACGGCTCCATACACGGCGGAAACAACAATAATAATGATAGTCAGACGCAAAGAATGTTCCCCCAGATGGACCACATCATGCCCGACAATCACCTCAAGTGCCACTGACGGCAGCTTGCCAAGCAAACTACCCGCCATATGAGAGCGAAATGACATGCCGGATAAAGCACAGATTGCTGTGACAAGACCATTGGGCATATAAGGAATCGCTCTCGCCGCCGCCACCGCCTGCCAAGAATCGCAGGAATCCAAAGCGGTTAAAGTCTTACTCTGTTCAATCACCCGCTTTGCCAGACTTCGGAAAAGAACACGCATAACCCAGAAAGAAATCATAACGCCTAATGTTTCTGCCAGCCATGAAATCATCGTCCCCCAAAATAAACCAAAAATCAGTCCATTGGCAGTAGAAATAAAAATAGACGGAAGAAATCCAACAATATTGATAACGACATCAATAAAAAAACTGACAAAAACGGCATAAACACCAAATCCTCTTAAATAGGTAATAGTACCGCCCAAATCTCCACTTTTGGACAGTTGATAAACTGTTGGATAAAAAGCAGGATCCATAAAATGGATCCCTCCCAACACCAAAAGCAAAAGTGCCAGGAATCCATAACGCATCCGTCTTTCCTGCTTCTCTTCCAAATCCGCCTTATTCATTTCGCATCCTTATATTCATAATATCATCCATGTATTCACTAACTGCATCAGCCACATCATCTTTTCCAATTGTATCGATAAAACGTTTTTCCTTCATTTCCAAATCTCCCAACTGAAAAGGAATAGGAATCCCTGTTTTCTTTTCAATACGCCGAAGAACATCATAGGGTGTACCTGTTTCATCTAAACCGAGAATCTCCGCTACTATACCGGGAAATTTATATGGATGTGCTGTGCTGATGATGACTGTATGAGAATGTCTTTCTATCTTCCCTTCGCGGCGAAGTCTGTGATAAACCGCATAAGCCACTGCAGTATGAGGATCCATAAGGTAGTCATAAGATTCGTAAACTGCTTTCATCGCCCGTTTCATATCTTCGGAAGAGGCCCATCCTCCTGTAATTTCACCAAGAGCGTCTGCTAATTCTTCTTCCGATACCGCATATCGCCCTTCCTTGTTCAATGCTTTCATGGCTGCTGCCACTTTATCAGCAGAACCAAGTACATAGTACAGGAAACGCTCAAAATTAGAAGAAATAAGGATATCCATAGATGGTGATTCCGTCAGATAAAACTCGCGATTGATGTCATACACGCCTGTTTCGAAAAAATCTGTAAGTACCTTATTTTCATTGGAAGCACAAATCAGCTGTCCAAGGGGAACACCGATTTCTTTTGCCATCCACCCGGCCAGAATATTTCCAAAATTTCCTGTAGGAACTACCACATTAAACCGCTCATTTTCTCCAATCGAATGGTTCTTTCTCAACTGAAGCCAGATCCATACATAATAGATGATCTGCGGCAGCAACCGGCCAATATTAATCGAATTAGCACTGGAAAACAAAACACCCTTTTCTGATGCTTCTTCTCTCAAGCCACTCATAAAAATGCGTTTTAATGCACTCTGGGCATCATCAAAATTACCATCAATACCTGCCACCCTTACATTATTACCGGACTGCTTCTGCATCTGATCCTTTTGAAGAGGGCTCACTCCATCAGACGGATAAAATACCATAATATTGATATCGGGAATGTCACGAAATCCCTCTAACGCTGCTTTCCCTGTATCACCTGAAGTAGCCGTTAAGATTAAAATCTGCTTTCCATCATTTTCCTGCGCCTTTGCCCATACAAGCAGATAAGGGAACAAAGAAAGCGCCAGATCCTTAAAAGCACAAGTCCTGCCATAAAACATTTCCGCCACAGAAAAAGCATCTGTCATACGTTTTACGGGCACAATTTCTTTTGCGTCAAATGTTCCCGTATAGGCCGCATCTGTAAGTTTCTTCAAATCATTTTCAGGAATATCTGTCAAAAAACGTTTAAGAACAAAGCTGGCCAATTCCTTATATGACAAATCCTTTAAAGAATTATATTCAATAAAAGGCACCGGCAGCATTTCAGGAACATAGAGCCCGCCATCTTTGGCCAATCCCTGAAGCAATGCCTGGGGCGCAGAAATTTTCTCTTCACTTCGTGTACTTCTGTATCTCATACCGCACCTCTTCCGAAATATTTTTTATATTCTATCATACCTGCTGCATAAATGCAGAAAGACCCCCTCCTTCGCAAATCCCTCCGCAGCAATTATCAACTTTGCCAAAACCTTTTACAAAGATATTAAAAACTCCAACAAATTATGAAAAAACAAAAACCCGAAGCCATCATAACCTCGGGTATCATGTCTGGTGGATCATCAGGGGTTCGAACCCCGGACACCCTGATTAAGAGTCAGGTGCTCTACCAACTGAGCTAATGATCCGTCAACGAAAAACATTATATCATCACGATTATATCCTGTCAAACGCTTTTCTTCAAGTATTCCGGCATTATCTGAAATTGTAAAACAATCATCAATAGTGGATTCCATACTTCTTTTTCAGTTCACCAACATCTCCGCGCATATCACGGCTGCACTCATTCAGCACCATTTTTTAATGAGTACCTTTACGCTTTATAAACAACATCCTTTTAGCACTTGCCATCCTATAAACATGCGCTAATTCCCGTTTATAAGCACTCATCAATTCTTCCGATATTCCCCCTCCAAATGAGTTCTTGCGGCAGCATCAAAAGAAATATTTTTCGATCCATTCTGTGCCTCCCTTCCGTATTACATCATATTTCCTTTTCGATCAAACTGTTCAATTTTAGTGCCACGCAATTGAGCAAACTCAGCGAATATGCTATAATGTCTTTCGTCAGGCGCCTATAGCTCAGGGGATAGAGCACTGGTCTCCGGAACCAGGTGCGAGGGTTCGAATCCCTCTAGGCGCTCCATTTATTTTAAAACATTCTCGTTATAATCATAAAGTTGCACAAAACGCTAAATGTCGGCATATAGCACATAAAGAAGGTCGTAAATTAATAATGCGCCTTCTTTTTTATTTCATCAATCAGTATTTATAATCATTTTTCATCAATAAATATCCGTGGAATCCGTCTTAGCCCACAAAGAATTTCATAATGAATTGTACCGGCCAGTTCTGCCAGCTCATCCACTTTAATTTCTTCCTCCCCCTGTTTTCCGATAAGAACGACTTCATCACCAGGCATTACGGTATCATCAACAGCCGCCATAAGCTGATCCATACAGATACGCCCCACGATAGGACAGCGTTTCTCTCCAATAAGAACTGCTCCTTTATTAGAAAGTGCACGGGGATATCCGTCTGCATATCCGATAGGAATCGTAGCGATTCTCATATCCTTTCCTGCTGTATATGTAGCACCATACCCTACGGTTTCTCCCTTATGCACCACCTGCACATGGGTAATATGGCTTACTACAGTCATCATATACTTTAAATCCAGATAATTCAGCATCGTATTTGAGGGAGAAGGCCCGTACTGGATAATCCCCAGGCGCACCAGATTGTACCAGCTTTCAGGAATATCCACGACCCCTGCGCTGCTTGCTGCGGAAATAACCAAATTCTCCAATGACGGCATAGCGGAAAGGGCCTCTTCAAATTCTGCCAGTTGTTTATACGCTTTACTCTTATTTTTTGCATCAGCTGTTGCCAAGTGGGTAAACAACCCATGAATATGCAGGTGGGGATATTTTTTTAATTTTTCCAGAAAGGCAGGTAAATCTTTTGCATGTGTACCGATTCGATTCATTCCCGTATCAATAGGAAGCATCACTTCCACCATTTTTTTTAAAGTGGACGCGGCTGTCTCCAACGCCTCCAAATTAGTCGTATCATCAACAGGAAGAATAAGTTCTTCATTAACACCCACGGACATTTCTTCCGGAAGCGGCAGTCCAAGGACATAAACGGGACAATCAAAACCGGATGCCCTAACGACACGGCCTTCTTCCACTCGGGCTACCGCAGCACCGACGCAGCCTTCCTCTAAAGCTGCACGCAGGCACTCTACCGCCCCATGTCCATAAGCATTTGCTTTGATCACAGCAAGCGCCGATACGTTTTTTAAATGGCTGCGGATAACCCGCAGATTGTGACGAAACGCTCTTAAATCAATTTCCATGTATGATACCGGCATGTAGCTCCCTCCTTTTTAGTAAGTTCTTTTTATTTTAATGCAATAACTATAAAAAGTAAAAACATTCACAAAATAAAACTGATAGGGATATTTCCCTGCCAACAGATTCAATCCAAAAGAAATTGTTCAAACACATAATTTCCAAGTGCCGCCCCTTTATAGGTCATTTGAATGTTCCCATTATTCAGGAAAATCATCTTTTCTTTTACCAGCTTTTTCACCACACTGCCATAAACTTCCATTATTTCTTTCCCATACCGCTGATAAAATTCTCTGCCATTGATGCCTTCTTTCATACGAAGTCCAAGAAATGCAAATTCTTCCATTTCTTCTTTTGGGGAAAGAGAAATTTTTTCTTCCACAGGCTCGTCTGCCGCCAACCGCTCTTCATACAGCCTTAAGTTAGAAATATTTTCCCACCGTTCATGCCCAATGCGGGAACAGGCAGAGGGCCCCAACCCTAAATAGTCTTCTAATTTCCAATACTTCCTGTTATGGACAGATTGAAACCCTGTCCGCGCAAAACTGGAAATTTCATACCGCTCAAATCCGTAATGAGGAAGTATCCGACACATCGCCTGATACATTGCCCAACTGTCATTTTCTGACAGACGCGCCAGAATACCGCGCGACGCCATTTGGGAAAATCTCGTTCCTTCCTCCAAAATCAAGCTATATACCGACATATGAGTAATCGGCAAATGCACAGCATACTTCAATGTCTTTTCAAAATCATCCACTGTCTGACCGGGAAGTTCGCACATTAAATCAATGCTGATATTTCTAAAACCGAGTTTGAATGCCCGATTGACAGCTTTCTCCGCCTCAACAGCCGTATGGCGGCGACCAATTTTTACAAGAAGTTCATCACGATTAGTCTGTACCCCCACAGAAATACGATTGACACCCTGTGCCAAAGCATTTTTTAAATATGCTTCCGTCATATCGCAAGGATTCATTTCCATCGTAATTTCCGCATTCTCATAGATATGAAAATACCGGTGCAATGCTTCTATAATGCTTTTTAATTGATTTCCGGACAACACGGAGGGTGTTCCTCCGCCTAAATAAACCGTATCACAAAGTTTATCCTCAAAAAGTTTGCTTTTATTTTCCATTTCCTGCACCAGCGCATCAAGGAAACTGTCCGTCAATTTGCTGCCTACAGAATAAAAGCCGCAATAATAACAGCGGCTTCGGCAGAATGGAATATGTAAGTAAAGGCCAAGCGTTTTGGAATCAGTCATCTTTTAATAGCGCCATGAAGGCTTCCTGGGGAATTTCTACGCTTCCCACCTGTTTCATACGCTTTTTCCCCTCCTTTTGTTTTTCCAGAAGCTTTTTCTTCCGGCTTACGTCACCGCCATAGCATTTGGCGAGGACATCTTTCTTATAAGCTTTAATCGTTTCTCTTGCAATAATCTTACTTCCTACCGCTGCCTGGATCGGCACCTCAAACTGCTGGCGCGGAATAATGTCTTTCAAGCGGAGCGCCAATACTCTGCCACGGGATGCTGCATTGCTCTTGTGGACAATAATAGACAACGCGTCAATAAGATCCCCGTTCAGTAGAATGTCCAGTTTAACGGCATCTGTTTTTTGGTAACCGGAAATCTGGTAGTCCAAAGAAGCGTATCCCTTCGTTGCCGACTTCAACTTATCAAAGAAATCAAAAATAATTTCCGCCAACGGAATTTTATAAGATAAATCCACACGTGTTTCATCCAGATAAGTCATCGTCTGAAATTCACCACGACGATTTTGCACCAATTCCATTACATTACCCACCATGTCAGAAGGCACAAGTATTTCTACCTTGGCAATCGGTTCTTCTATATGCTCAATTTTTGTCATAGGCGGCAATTCCGCCGGATTATCCACGGCTATCATCTCCCCGTCTGTCTTGAATACATGATAGATAACCGACGGTGCCGTTGTAATCAATTTCAAATTATATTCCCGTTCCAGACGTTCCTGGATAACATCCATATGGAGCAGCCCGAGGAAACCGCAACGAAATCCGAAACCAAGTGCTTGTGACGTCTCCGGCACATATTCAAGCGCTGCATCATTGAGCTGCAACTTTTCCAATGCCATCTTCAGCTGATCATAATCTTTACTTTCAATAGGATAGAGGCCGCAGAAAACCATAGGCAGCGCCTTACGGTATCCGGGAAGAGGTTCTTTGGCACCATTTCCAGCGGATGTAATTGTGTCACCTACTGCACAGTCTCCTACATTTTTTATGCTCGCTGCTACATATCCCACAGATCCACAGGTCAAAGCAGCAGTAACTTTGGAAAGAGGCGTAAAGTATCCTACTTCTGTAACCGTATACACTTTCCCTGAAGACATCATCTTTATCTCCATACCTGGCCGGATCTCCCCATCCATAATACGGACATAAGCAATAGCACCTTTGTAAGGGTCGAAGATGGAATCAAAAATCAGACAGCGGAGCGGTTTATCGGAACGATCTTCCGGCGGCGGAACTAATTCCACAATCCGCTCCAGCACATTCTCTACATTAAGACCGGTTTTAGCACTTACCGGAACCGCTTCTGACATATCCAGCCCGATAACATTTTCCACTTCTTTCTTTACCCGTTCCACATCGGCGCTGGGTAAATCAATTTTATTAACAACCGGGATAATTTCCAAATTATTATCAAGCGCCAGATATACATTGGCCAAAGTCTGCGCCTGTACGCCCTGTGTCGCATCAATGATAAGAATGGCTCCCTCACAGGCAGAAAGGCTTCGAGACACTTCATAGTTGAAGTCTACATGCCCCGGAGTATCAATGAGATTCAGCTCATACATTTCTCCATTTTTATATTTGTACATTAAACGGGCAGACTGCTCTTTAATCGTGATACCTCTTTCCCGTTCCAGTTCCATTGTATCCAGTATCTGCGCTTCCATATCGCGCTTCTGCACGGTTCCCGTCATCTCAATAAGACGGTCCGCCAGTGTAGACTTGCCGTGATCAATGTGGGCAATAATAGAAAAATTCCTGATATGGTTCGTATCCATAGTCTCTCCTGCATGGTTATTTATCGACAATTATTCGTATTTCATTCAGTACACATTATAGCAGAACCTCAAAGCGGGGAAAACTAATTTCCATGCCATTTTCTCATGACCGGCATAAGAATAGCAAGTAAAACCATAATGATCCCTGTTCCTTCAAACAAACCGAACGTCGTTCCAAAAAGGAAATAGGATGCGATGACAGAAACGGCCGGTTCCACGGTCGCGGTCACTGATGTCTGCTCTTCAGTCAACCAGGCAAGTCCGGCATTATAGCAAATGAAAGCGATAACCGTACCGCAAATAATAATCATGAATATATCAAAAAGTACATCATCATGAAAAAACGTGCCTAAATCAGTAACAGGATCAGCCATATACCCCATTATACCGCCGAAAAGCATGCCGAACATAAGAAGAAATGAATTATCCAGTGTCATCATCAATTGCTTTGGATAAATGGAACAAAAAGCATAAAATACGGCGGACAAAACACTGTAATAGATACACTCCGCAGGAACAGACAATGTCCGGGGATCTCCTCCTGTCGCCAGAAGAAATACACCTCCTACCGCCAGCACCACAGCAAACATGTCTCCCATCCCCGGTACCTTTTTTCTTCGCAGAGCCCCCCAGCAGATAACAAGTGCGGGGCATATATACTGAATCACCGTAGCCACAGCCGCGTTTCCCGCACCAATTCCCGCAAAATAAGTATGCTGCATAAGCATGAGCCCCAGACCGTAAAAAATAAGTTTGATCCATAATGTAGGATATTCCTTAAGTATCCGCATAGACCGCCCCAAGGTTCCCCGTATAAAAGCAATCACGAAAATAATAAGCGCCGTAGAAATCATACGGAAAACAGTCAGGTCCATAGCGGTATGATCATTATGTGCAAGAAAATGCTGGGCCGCAAGCCCGCTTCCCGCCCACATGGTTCCAGCAATTATCACTAAAAAAACTGCAAAGAATTTCATAGCGTCTCCTTGCGTATCAAACATACACGCACAAACTTATTTTTAAATTTATTCTTTAATTTTAACAAAAAACTGTTCCCCTGCAAGGATGTCAGGAAAACAGTTTCGTTTAGTACTATTTCATTGGCTATTATTAGACAAAATACCTTTGACATTTTTCTGAAAAAGATTTCATATAGGTTTCCGCCTTTTCCAAATCCACCTTATTCGGATGCCCCACCGCTTGAGCCGCGCATTTTTCCATTTCTGGCCCACTATGGGGAGTAGTTATCCCCATGGTTCTCATTGTTTCCAACAATGCAGGATTGATTTCACCTTGTAAAGCAAAAACACCAATTACTGTATTTCCTTCAGGCAAAACCATGGCTGCATTGGCAAATCCTATAATAGCATGCTCCGATTCAGGGTCTGCCCCCATTGTTTCAAAAAGGACAATCTTCTTTTTATGCAATGTACGCAGATATTTCTTCATCTTTTCATCAACACCGCCCCTATCTAACCAGTACCCTGCAAAAATCACATCAAATCCATCAGCATCTCCCGCCTCTTCTATGGAATGAATTTCGCTTCCTATTGGTGCAACCCGTGCCAAAGCCTCTGCCACCTTTTTTGTATTCCCTGTTTTACTGGAATATACAATCAAAAACTTCATATTCCCTCCTACTTCATATTAATCATGCCGTGCCAATCTGCTTTCTTGGTATTTTCTGGTAATCCAAAACACATGTAATCCGCTGCACGGAGTATAAGACGTGTCATTGTACGATACCAATATCTTCCGGGTGATGTCATTCTCCATTGATTTTCTATCAGTTCCAAAAGCCCCCAAACTTCCCAAGTTTGGAAAAGCGGCATCAATAATTTTGCAACAGGCAATCCAAACATTTCTTCTAAAGCAGATAAATCAATAATTCCCCGGTTTCCTGCTGATTGAAGTGCGGAAAAGAAAGCATGGTATTTCCCTTCTTTTTCTGCTGCCATAGGGCAATACATTCCCATCTTAACCACAGAATGATACATAGCATCAGGAATAGGTTTCATAAAACTGACCCCTCCGATTCGTCCGCCGCAGGCCATTCCAATCGCAAAAAGATCATCACTGCCAGAAGCAATTGTATTGTACAAATTTCTTTCGGATTGCTTCATCCGCCAATGAGAACAGGAAATATTCTCTGCCCCGATCGCATTCAATTCTTCTTCCGCTACCTGAAAGAAGACCTGTGCTTCCGATTCTATCAAACACTTTCCTGCTGCTGCAAAAGATTTCCCCAAAGGAGAATCAGGAAGAAGCTGAAGCTTGTATAAATCTAATCCAGCAATGCCGCAAGCAGCGGCATCCCGAATATCCTGACGCATCGTTTCTTCTGTTTCATAGGGCAAACCATAAATTAGATCAATAATGATATCTGCTTTTTTCTTTGAGTAAATGGAAAGCTGTTTCAGCACCTCTTCTCGTGAATAAGGCCGACCAACTGTATTTCTTACCTGGCTGTTAAATGACTGTATGCCAAAGCTGAAACGGGTTACCCCACCAGCTATGGCCACGTCCATCTTTTCTTCTGTCATATCCGACAAACTTGATTCCATAGTGACTTCCGCATCCTCTGCCAAAAGGAACGTTTTCTTTATAGCGCAAAGTATATCCGCCATATCTCCTGCTGAAAGGATGCCCGGTGTACCACCACCAAAAAAGACGGCAGATATTTTTGATTTTTTAACATAAGGCTTATCGGACAGTGATTCCAGTTCTTTCAGTAAAAGCTCCACATATTCATGCTGTGCCTTATTATCTCCCTTCTTTTTGAAAAAAGAAAATAGGTACATGATAAACGACAAAAAGGAATATGGATGTAAACTGCTGCCCTTTGCGTAGGTGTACCATTAAATAAAACTTCCTTCATTGCTCCCAGTACCTTTAACCGGGACAAAGGTCTTGTATCCCGCTCTTTATAGGGAACATCGTTCCATTCGATCTTCCATGGACTTGCTGCAGTACCACCTCCTTCAGGAATCGTATCATACCATTCAGCAATATATTCTTCAAAATGGTTCATTCCAAATCCCCCTCATATGCAAGATTTGCCATTATTTCCAATGCTTCCGGATAATGAATTCCAGGACTGGACAAAAATAAATTCTGTGGCAGAAAATATACCCTTCCCGTTTGCACTGCTTTTAAACCTGCCCAGGCAGGCTGTTCAAAAAAAACTTTAAAAGCTTCTTCCTCTTTTCCCGGCAGCATCATTGTTGTTAAAAAAATGATATCTGGGTTCTTTTCTACCAATGCCTCTAAGTTAAAAGGCACCATATTAGTACCATCTATAAACATACCAGCAAAAACATTACTGATATGGAGACGTTTTGCAGTCTCTCCTGCAATTGTCTCTTCCCCCTCAAATGTTAACGTTCGCGCCGTTCCATGAAGAATTGCACAGGTAAGTCCTTTATCAGGCATTTTCTTTTCCGTTATCGCCATACGTTCTCGAATCGCAGTAACCACTTTTATCCCTTTCTCATGATGTCCTGTACTATCCGCAAGTACTTGTATCGCATTTTCCACATCTTCATAACGCGAAAGAGACAAAAGCAGAAAAGGTATGTTATTGATCTTGAAGACAGCTTCCAATTTATTATGGAGTCCGACCAGCCCAACCACAAGATCCGGGTTCATTGCAACAACAGATTCTATGTTGATATCGTACACATATCCCACTGTCTTTTTTCCCCTTGCCCATGCAGGTTCTTTTATACTCGGATTATTAGCCCATGCTTCAAAATCACCATCTACAGCAAGAAGAATTTCCGGAAAAGCAGTCGCCAAAAGCACTACCCGTTCTGGCTTCTTTTCCAATTTCACTGTACGTCCCGCGCTGTCAACTACTTGATAAAAAGCCGTAGTTTTGGGAATTTCCTGCTGGGTTCCACAGCCACTGGATAAAATAACCTCAGCCACTATAAAAAAGCTAAATAGAAAATTTCTTTTCATTAAAAAGTATGCTCCCATCCTATCGACCAAAAACGTCCATCCAAGTCACAGTTTGTGTCTTTCTTTCCAAAAACATTTTGTACCGTGCCATAAATGCGAGTATCTTTGTTAATTTTCCTTGTAAGCGCAAAACTGGTCAAACTATAACTCTTTTTATCATCAGGCATACCATCACCATTTGCATCTGTTACAAATTTATAATCAAACTGATTCCAAAGCATCGCACTCCATCCCTTATCTTTGTGGTCATCATAAATAAACTGGTACACTTGAGATAATTTTGCCCTCTGTGTCAAATCAATATGCTTTGTCGTATCTTTGGCATTCAACCATGTAGAGGTCACTTTAAATTCCAATACATCATTAAATTTATATCCCAACGTGCTTTCCACACCTTTGATACGGGCAGTATTCACATTTTCATAACGATACAGGCGATGTCCATTATTTTCTATTTTTACAAATCGGCTATTAATCAGATTATCCACATCACTGTCAAAGTATGTAATTGAACCATACCCTTTTCCAAACTTTGCTTCAATCCCCAAATCCCAACTGGTAGACTCTTCTGGCTTCAAATTTGAATTACCAGTAAGATGCACCCATGTCGTTCCCATCATTCTGTCCAAATCATAGAAAAGCTGAAATACCGTGGGCGCCTTAAACCCTTTGCCATAATTGGCTTTCACACGAAAATTTTCATTTGCGCTGTAAGTCACCCCTAATTTCGGAGATGCATGACTGCCATAAATACTGTGATGATCATAGCGAATTGCAGGAACAATAAACCATTTCCCATATTCCATTTCATCTTGGATATAGCCGGCATATGTAGAAAAAGATTTTCTGGAACGATTCTTCGTTATTCCATTTTCAGTCAATTCACTGATACCATCTCCATTAACCCCTAAATCGGTACCAGATATATTCTCGCGAACATATTCCGAACCAAAAGTCAAACGATGGTGCTCATTCAAAGAAATCGTGTTTCTCCCATCTATAGCCCATATATTATGAAAATTATAATTAAAATCATATGTATTATACTGTTTTTTTAAAACAGCTCCATAAGCCATTTTAGACAACCTATCAGCACCAGGAATTGCCTTGATTACTTTTTGATTTCTTTTGCTATCCCAATCAAACTTGCTCATATATGCGCGCAATTGCCAATCATTCCGATCTGTTTTCCCGTTCCAGCTGATTCCATAATTCTGCTGTTTATACCTTTTCATCCCATCACCAGAAATCATCGCTTGTCCGGAAAGTTTCTTCATTCCCATATATACAGGGAATTCCCTTAACATCGGATTTCCGCTGTCGCTTTCTAAATTCTGACTATAATAATCAACCCACACATTAATATAATTATTATTATTAAAATAATAATTTAAAGATGCGTTATATGTTTGTGCCGTTCCATAAGAATTAGACTCCGTTGCTTCCGGTTCCATATCTCTGCGGATTTTATTAAACCGCATATCAAAAGTAGAAGAAAACTTTCCGATTCTTCCTGTATCCGCATGCCACCAATGGCTCGTATCATTTGAAGTCTGTTCCAATCCAGTAACAAGAGATATTTTCATACTTGGCCTTGTAATAATATTTATCACGCCTCCCATCGCTTCCGAGCCATAAAGAGCACTTGAGGGACCACGGACAATTTCTACCCTTTCCACATTACTTAAATTGATACGATCTAGTGCCATAGCATTTCCAAGACCGCTCGCATCCGCTTCATTAGCCACACGCCGTCCATTAATCATAATAAGAGATTTATCCGTACTCATACCGCGAATAATAATATCATGACCGCCACCACGAACTTTGCTTTTTTGAAAAATATTTGCAAAATCTGTAAGTAAATTCCGCATACTGTGAGCACCACTTCTCCGGATATCCGCTTCAGTAATCACCTGCATTGATGCAGGTACCTTTTCTATTGTATTCTCCGTGCGAGTCGCTGTTATAACCACCCCAGGCAACTCATAATAATGAGGATACTCAGCAGCATAGCTTCCTCTGGAAATAGACAACACAACAGCAACAACTAAAATACTTTTCATTCCCTGTTTCATACAAACTCCTCTTTCCTTTAAATGCTTAAATAAAATACTATAGAACTCCCATTCCCACAAACAGACAAGTAAAACCACCCCTTCCTTTTTCATATATCTGTATGTAAATCCTCTCATGATTTTATTGTCAGTCCTTTTATGATTTTATATTATTTATTTAATATCAAATTAACATACATGAGTTTGTGAGTCAATTTTTATTTTCGCGTCCCTTCGCTCCTTCAAAAGATGTTCTCCGCCTATCCCGGTAACCCGTCCGTATAGGAAGCCCCGGCATATGAAAAAAGACACCTACATTTGTAAGTGTCTTTTCCTTTATCAGCAGCTTCCTATCCTCCCGGGCCGCTTCCGGCCAAGTACTT
>OBJQ01000818.1_pt1 | contig 19981 bp, 14 predicted proteins | sample 1519921 | NCBI WGS metagenome assembly OBJQ01 (sample SAMN04209244, study PRJEB22552) | human gut metagenome | biome: gut; material: feces | host: Homo sapiens | place: USA: Oklahoma
CAAATCACAAGATTTGGGCGGGTTTTGGTCCGAGTGGGGAGACTCGAACTCCCGGCATCTTGCTCCCAAACGGTTGAACTAAATTTTTTCTGGTACTTTCTAATGGGTTTTAACCATTTTCGCTCCATTCCGTTCACTCTTTGCCGCTCTTAATTCCACTGTTTCCGAGTGTTCCGACGCTGTCTGTGGTCAAACATGTGGTCAAAGAGCCCTTCTTGACCAGGTGCGGCTCCGCTGCCGCCGTCTGTCCAGAAGGGCTCTTTTTCATGTTCAGGTTTGAGGTATTGTACCTCTGGCGAAGCTTGATAGCAAGTCATTTCTGCCCCTCAGGCGTATCAATTTTTAACACGCCTATACAAAGAATACAGCCAGGCGGGAGGAGGGCCGAACTCACCTGCTCAGGAGCCAACAAAGGCCTGCGGCGGTGCGTTCCACAGCATGATTGTAGTGGTTACCCGGATTCAGTTGGAATACCGTATCAATCCCCTTGCTTTGGTAAAAAGCATGAATCTCTTCTGTGTTCTGCCTGACACTTCTCAGAAGTGGGTTTCGAGTTTTATTCTCCTTGTCACCCAGAGAAAAGTACATGTAGTCCGGCAAACGCTTCGGCTCATGGGAGAAGATGTACTCCTTTATTCCGGGAAACCAGAGAGAACCGGACATGCTCCCCACACGGGAAAACTGATCCGTCTGGTAGATGGCATACAGCGCAAACAGTCCGGCCAGGGAATACCCGGAAATCCCGCGCCATCGTGGAACGCCGGAAATTTCCCTCTCTGCTGTTGGGATGATCGCCTCGGTCAGGAGCCGCAGATAGTCGTCTGCACCACCGGTGCAGGGAGCAGCATTTTTGAAAGCAGGCGGACTGTCCCAGGGTACCATGTCGTGGTTCCAGTCCAGATCACTAATGGCAACCAGTGTGAACGGAGGGCAGCCAGCGGCCTGTGCAGCCTCGAATACCTTCTGCCCCTCACTGAAGAGAGTATTGAGATAGATAATTGGGGTACCTGGTTCGGTTGCCAAGAAAACATCTATAGCCTTTCTATTTATTATAAAGGCACGCATCCATATTCCCCCCCACTTCAACAATCAATACTAACCAAATATTTTCTCTGTTTTCTTATTGTACTGTAAAGGAAAAGCTGGCGCAGTAGATAAGGAACTATCTATAGATAAATGTTGTAAAGAAGCTAAAAATCGTGCGAATATAGGATTTCCTTGCGTATCCCCGTTGAATATGCTATTATTATATACAACGCTGTCAAGTGTTGGAAATAAACCTTGGCGGCATGACCGCATAAGTCAAATGCTCTGCCGTCTGGCAGAGCATTTTTGTTTATCAATATGGGGGAATCTCCTTATGGCCGTCAGTTATAAAAAACTCTGGAAATTACTCATTGACAAGGACATGAAGAAGAAGGACCTATGTGCAAAGGCGGGGATTAGCCCGGCCTCTGTTACCAAGATGGGACGGAACGGGCATGTAACCACAGAAATTCTGCTGAAAATTTGCACTGCGTTGAATTGTCAGATTGAGGATATCCTAGAAATTGTTCCGGATGAACGTGATTAGTAAAATGCAATTCCATATTGCCTATTCTAGATAGAGCGAGGAGAGAATTGAAATGGCGTGTAGTTTTATTGCCGAACTCAGCAAATTGAGGAAACTTTCTGTAGAATCTGTGGAGAATACCACTTCTTTTGACGAGTTCAAAAGATATTTACATGCGTTGCGTCCTGTAGAGACGGAGTTACGGGATCTACTTATTAAGATTAACGGATCTAACCAAAAGACATTGGTACTGCTTTGTGGTAGTGCAGGCGATGGCAAGTCCCATTTGATGTCTTACTTGCGAAATGCTGATCAAGATCACCTTTTAGACTCATTTGAAATCTACAATGATGCTACAGAAAGTAGCGCCCCGCAACTCACTTCTATTGATACACTATCCGAAAAACTCGCACCATTTAATGATGAGAACTATGGAACTGACGATGGGTTCAAGATGATCTTAGCAATTAATCTTGGAACACTAAATAATTTTATCGAATCAGAAAAAGGAAAAGCTTTCTCAGCACTAAAAAAATATGTAGAGGACAACGAGATATTTTCCTCCTATATACGCGAAAATTGTTATCAATCTGGGAGCGTTTTTCAGCACATCAGTTTTTCAGATTACCAGGTTTTTACCCTAAGCGAAAGTGGGGTAGGTACTGATTATCTTGAAAAGTTAATAGAGAAAGTATTCCGGAATGATGCAGCTAATCCATTTTTTAAAGCGTACGAGGAAAATTCCGGGTGTACATTGTGCCAGAAGTGTCCAGTGCGCCATAATTACCAATTTCTATCAAATCCTGTTCATCAAAAGTCACTTATCACAAAAATTATTGAAGTAGTTATTAAAGATAAGGAAATTGTTTCCACTCGCGATATTTTAAATTTACTATATGATATCCTGGTACATCCAGATTTTGATTACGCTAAAATGTGTCAATCAACCACAAATGACACGAAATATTTAAGTGAATATATCCGTTATACTACGCCTATGTTGCTGTACGAATATGACGATATTTCTCCCTTAGTTAACTCAATTCGAAAACACGATATTTTAAAAGTTCGGCAGGCGGATCTGGATACCGATATAACTAGATTTCATGCGTTGGAAAATATCCATGATATTTTTACTTCCGCTACAGACGGAACCCCATATGCAGTCTTAAATAATACTACAAATATTGCGGATCTTGGCGGGATTAAATTTGACCTTAAAAAACTTGTCTATCGTTTTATTGTGCGGACTAAAGATCTAAAAGGAGACTCTCCTTTTACAAAACAGCGGCAATTATTTGACGAGTACATTCAATACCTGTATTATCAAAACAGTGGCCAAGAAAAGAAACTAGGAAAACTGTACGAAGCCACAAAAAAAGCGATTATGAATTGGGATGGTCAATTCGATAGCGACACAATTTGTATTGATGACTCCAATGAGAAGTTTTGGGTTTTGGAACAGTTATTACTAAAGCCAGCCATTTATCCAAGTCATACATCTGTAGATTCTACTGTACAGAGGTTTTCTACCTCCCTAAAACTCCGATTTAAAAAAGACAGTGACTCGAGTCTTGAAACCGCAGAAATTAGCATGGACTACTCGTTGTTCGAGATGATTTCTGCTATGAAAGATGGATATCGCCCGACGATCCAGGACAAAAACCAACATACAGACTTTGTGAGTTTCGTCCAACGAGTTATTGAATTTGGTAACAAAGCAACACGCATTGTCCTGATTCCCAAGGAGCAAGAGCATGATCATAGAGTTGTGTTTGAAAAAACAGACTTCGGGTATGAGTTCAAGGTGGTATAAGTATGATTTATACTTTAAGTGTTGATTCTTTTAAAAACACCTTTGCAGTTAAGGCTGATGGATCAAAGCTTACCCATCATAGTGGAATAAAGTTCAAATTATTCCCCTTTATTGCAAATAATAATAGTGATCCCGTGATGGATTTATCCTCCATAGTTGGGCGATATCTAGGACAGATTGAAGGCAAGGAACCAGTGGCGATTTCCGCAGAGGAATTAATTGTAAAGCTAAGGAACGATGAAGAACTTGAAATCAAACTCGGCGCGGACAAATTTTTTGACCAAGTTGTACGCCATATGTTTTTTGATAAAGATGGGAAGATTCGCCCGATTAATTTAAGAATGTTGTCTCAAATCCCCTGCACAGAATCGAATGAGCGCAAACTGGCTGACTACTTAGTCGATGTATTAGGCGACAGTGATACTCTAAAAGAATCAATTGATGAGGCATCAAAAAAAGTGGATAGGCAAAGCAATGCACTCGAGAGATTTGCAGCAACAAAGCTGGAGTTCAAACCATCAATCCGGAAACCAGGACAGGCTTATCAACGAATCACAAATGTTGTTAAGGGAAACTTTGAAAAGGATTTCGAGTACATCTTAGAGGCACGAAATCGTACAAGAGACTATTTAATACCGCTTCTGGAGTTCTATTATTTTACTTACACCGCTCAAACGATTCTTCAATTAAATAGATTTTTAGACGGTAATCGTGAAAAATGCATTCCCCTCTATTTCTGCCTGGAATGGGAAAAGACAAGCCAAAATCGACGTTGTTTCCAAGAAGGGTGGAATATGTTACAAGAGGGCATATCAAAAATCTTTGCTCATGCTATTGTTTTAGAGATATTAAATCAGACAGAAACTGAGAGTGATCCGGTAGACTATATTAAGATTCAAGAACTTGTCAACAGTGCTCCTGGCGAAGATCATCGGATTGCAGAAGAAATCAAAACACTCACTAATTGCTACCGGCAAGCGATTACCGATTGCCCTGAAATGTCAGAACTTTCTCGACGCGAATCTCCAGATGGAGAAACTGCTGCAGAAATCAAATTTTTGTTTAATAGCGTACGGCTACAGTTTGAAAATACGCTTAGAAACCGGCCTTATTCTTCTTATGCCGAAAAATTTGAGGCCTATTGCCGCAAATATCTAAAACGTCGCGGAAGAAGCGGAATGATGCTCAACATTTCTGAAGAGACATTAATATTCCTTACAAAAATTTGTATTAAGGATCAGGAAAAGATGCGCTTGAATGATGTGTTTTCTGAGTTCGAAACTCGTGGAGTATTTTTAGATAGCCATTCAAAAAATGAAGTCATGCGCTACTATGAAAAGCTGAATCTGATTGAAAAGAAAAGCGATAGCGGGGATGCACAATATGTTAAACGAATTCTATAAATATATCGCGAACAACACGATAAGTTTTTTTCAGAGTCGTGCAGCTATGATTCGTCCTGGTGAAAGATATTGTCTGCGTCTGGACACAGAAGATATGGTTGCGGGTGTTGACAAGGCGTTGCGTGAAAAAACGCAAGTTGATGAAATTCAAGGGACCTATCAATATGGGGCTGTTTATAACACTTTTACCCTCAAACTATCTGCGTCCTTAGAGGTCGTTATTGCCTCAAAAATTAACGGAATGACCGATGACTTCTTAGCGACCCTTCGTAATGCGGAATTGACAGAAAAGCATTTTCCAATCTTAATGATCACCCATTCTCCAATTGACACTATTACCAGTGGAACTGGCGACCTCGCCTCTAACGGTATGCCATTTCATGCAGCGTCAATTATTTCTAAAATTAAAGAAGATATCGCCTCTGCACAGTTGTCTGAAGCAGATCAGGCTCTTCTGGAACTGGAACTCGAGCGAAAGCAGGGAGATCGTTTTAGTGATCGATCTTCATTATTCGAATACAGCAATTTGCTAACAGTGCTTGGCCGTGGTTTCGTAGAAAAAGGGGACTTTACATCCTTTGGCCTACTATACGATGACAATTTAACTGCCATCCCCAAGGACAAGCTAAAAGATCGCCTTCAAGAAAATCATGCTATTTTTGAGAAGATCGATCGAGTTGTTCGGCATGGCAACATCGAGGATTCTCTCGATAAAGAATATGACAAACCGTTTATTGATCACCTAGTTACTGCCAAGAAAAAAGGAGAGCCCTGGTATGAGGGATATACTTTTGATATGGTCAAAAGTTCCCATGATCGTCTCACAAAAAAGAAGGATAACCCGCTTGAAATACAAGACGAGTGGATTTCGATATATTCCGGCTCTGCCATCGAATACACTTTCCCGCCTGACTCTTTAGCATTTATTCGAAGTGATGGTGAAACTAAAGCGAAACAGAGGCGCAAAAACATTCTGATTTATAATCCAGATCAGCGTCAAGTTGTTACCCTACTTTTAAGAAGTAATCTATCTATCAGACCAACTTGGGTTGATTGTACAGGCGCAGAATACGCGCTGTCTTCCAAAGAGATGCAGATTCATATTAAGGCACTTGGCTGTACATTTGCGCGGATCACAATTAAAGACCCCAATAATAATATCTCCTATTTGTTCAAAATCTGTATTTTAAATATCACTCCTAAGTATTTGGAGGAAATCCAAACGAACTACATGTTGGATGTTCCACGGAACATAAAAAACGCAACAATCCAGGCAATTGGAGTGAATAAGCAGTTGGTAATCAATCCGGATTGTGAAAATGAAATTGCAGAATTATTGAAGCCGGGTGAGGAATATACCTGCAATTATAATCAAACCTTGCGTTTATCGCTGAACGACGAGGATATGAATGTCGATTCTGGGGCAATTGATTTTCGAGTCAAGTGCGGTGCGATTGAAATTCCCCTACAAATTAAAGATGAATCGGTCAAACCCGTCGAACTAACAGGAATAAGTGCCTTTCAACTTAAACATAAAGAGCAGCATGGCTTTGAGTACCGTGATGGACGTATTATCTCTGGAACAACAGAATACTTTGCCAAGGCCGCTTTTAAAGAGAGTCTGTATCGAGAAAATGTACTGATTCAAAAGGGGTGGTTGGCAGCTACTGATACAATTACTGGGCTATCTGAATGTCAATTAGATATTCCAGAGGCTGTACGTACCGCATACTTAGACTATGTGGCAGAATACAGGAGGCTTCGTCAGCTTCCAAGTCTGGCTTATCTTTCAGGCAGACTCCTTATATGCGCCAGGAATTATGTCTCTGTTGTCCAAAATGAACTAATTAATATTCCAGCTGGCAATACACTCTCAAGCGCTCAAAATGATCTCCTTATGCTGGGATGCATCATTATGAACCATGATGAGAAAACAATTGCCATGAGCCCACTCCATCCTCTTAATGTCATCTATCAGTTGTCTTTACTCCAAGAAACAGGTGTTGGTAATGTACGAGACCAGTTGATTGAGAAACTTTCAGCCTTATATTTATTGCCCTACATCAAAGATAGAGATAAAAACCTATATCATGCAGTTGAGCAGAGGCATTCCCCTGAATGGAGATTCTATACTCCACTGACTAACAAGCGATATCAGGGAGCTAGGAATTTTGTCCAAAAGCTCGTCAGCGATAAGATTACACAATACATTAACCACTTCACTTTCCTTTTCGATGATCTAGGCAATGATGTTTTCTGCATTAATCTGGTGAATATGGGTGATTGCCGAGAAGTACTACAAGGATTAATTCGTTTCTATGTGAAGGAATTAAAATCTGAGATAGACCTGGATCACCTAAAGCGGTTTACCATTAATATCTACAGCCATACAGGTGACTATAATGAATTTTCCGTCCTTTCGGATCAAAGGAAACTCCGGGAGTACATTGTTGCCTATGGAAAAGATGTGGAAGATGTCAGCGAAATGGCCTTAATTTTAAGCCAAAATATTCGCTGCTATTATCGAGATTCCAAAGAAAATCAGTATCAATACGCTCATTTGACCTTTTTCGAAATGGAGTCTGCTGAAGATCGTGGTGCGAGCCGTATGGATTCCATTACCACAGGAATGGCACTAGGTGGATTGACTTCCGGGACTCCGTCTGTCCTAAATTATGACTGGTATAAAACTGGTTTCGGCACAAAATTTGCAAGCAAAAACGATTTGACACAAATGGCAAAAATTTATAATGCCATGTTTCGTGTCGCATTTTCAGGCAGTTCCTATGAACCGGAGTCCGCTATCTTTACAGAGATCTCACGTAGTGAAGAAGGACAGCTTGGGAAAATCTATGATTCGTCAAACTGGGTCGTCTTTGTTGATCCTAAGGTCGATCTTTCCTTCTTTACTGCAGATAAAAATCATCAGGAATTGATGATTATTCACTATAGCGATCAATATACTTCAGCAAGTGGGTATGACGATATTACGGTTACGCAAAAATCCCAACAATATGAAGATATTATTCGGGAACAACTGAAACAAAAGGGAGTATCTGCAGATCAGGCAAATATTCGAGATATTATTAGCCTTTTTAATGCGATTAACGGCAGTTGGTTACTCCGTTTGATTTCCACCAAAAAGCTTGCCGGCGCAGTGGATAGTAATTTCAGCCGCGAAAAAATGAGTATCCTTTCGGCCATCAAGTTCTGCATGGCATACTATACTCACAATGATATTGTTTGGATTCCGATTTCCCTGGAGGAAATGCTTCGTGTGTCAGGAGGTGCCGGATATTCACAAAAAGAAGGACTACTGTCTGCTAAGAATCTCGGATTTGAAAAGGGCGCTACCAGTGATGATCTATTAATGGTTGGTATTGAAGGGCCTGTTGACGATTTGAAGGTTTATTTGCACCCGGTAGAAGTCAAAATTGGCTTGAATCCAGCTGTTGTAATCAGTAAAGCGAAAGAACAGGTGCTCGCTACCTATCGCGGACTATGGAATGCACTTTGGCCGGAAACAGACGGCGATGTTCTGGAGTGTAAACTTTCTCGCAATTTCCTAATGCAGATGGTTATTGTATGCTGCGAGAAAATGAAACTGTATAATGTCTATCCAAATGAACATTGGAATCTGGTACTAGAGAATTATCGAGAAGCCCTCTTAAATGAACACTATCAATTTTCAACAGCCTTGGATGGACTGCTTGGGAAAGGAACCGTATTTTCTTTTAAATCAGATGTCTTGAGCAGATCTGGCAAAATTAGTGATGATATTTGCCTTCTAGAGTTCCCAGAAAAAATGGGCTCAGAGTTCATGATCAAGTCCGCTGGAGAAATTGAAAAGGAGCTGGATCAATACAGCAGCGATCTTCCTATGCGATTGAAACTACAATATTCTCGGAAAGATGCAGTTGCCTCTACGATAAAAGCCGAAACTGTTACTCCGAAAGCGCTGCCTGTGGAGCAAGATCCTGTTGATCACATTTTAATGAATGATGAACCAACAGAAGAAGTTAACATCCTCGCCGAATCCAGCCAAGAGCCTGTAGTCAAGAAAACTCCAGAAAACACAGAAGCCTCGGTGACCTCACCTGAAACACAAACGCAGCTCGAAACTCCTCCCCAAGCAGAGCCCTGTGACACCGTGGAAGATGACCGTAAAGGTATGGAAATTCTATTTGGGACAGATCTCGCCAATGGTCAGAAGCTATTTTGGCATCCTAATGATACAAATGAGATTTTCCACACGAATACGGGTATCATTGGCACGATGGGAACCGGGAAAACACAGTTTACCAAATCTATGATTACCCAGTTATATCGGGATCAGCGTCATAACTTTGAGGGCAGTCCTCTTGGCATCCTTATTTTTGACTACAAAGGAGACTACAACGAAAGTAAAGAGGATTTCATTAAGGCAACTCAGGCAAAGGTTTTCAAGCCCTATCACCTTCCCTTTAACCCTCTAGCGTTGACCAAGTCTAAGGTTTACAAGCCTTTGCTGCCGATTCACACTGCAAATGCTTTCAAGGATACACTAGCAAAAGTTTATGGGCTAGGAGCCAAACAGCAAAACACCTTATTCTCCTGCATCACCCAGGCTTACGAAGCAAAAGGAATTAAGGCTGATGATCCGGACACCTGGGATAATGTGCCCCCGACATTTAGCATGGTGTATAGCATCTATGCCAATGACGAGGACATCAAGAAGACAGATTCTTTAGCAGCTGCAATGGATAAACTCTATCAATTCCAAGTATTCGAGGGTGATCCTCTAAAAACAGAATCGCTTTTTGATGTTTTGGACGGGGTAGTTGTGATCGATCTGTCTGGCTATGATTCAGATATTCAAAGTCTCATTGTAGCTATCACATTGGACCTCTTTTATGCACAGATGCAGGCCGCAGGATCCAGTAAAATGGATCAGCAATATCGCCAGCTTACAAAATTGATTTTAGTCGATGAAGCGGATAACTTTATGAGTGAGGGATTCCCATCCCTAAAAAAGATCCTGAAAGAGGGACGGGAGTTCGGTGTTGGCACAATACTATCCACACAATTCCTTAAACATTTTGGGGCGACTGATGATGATTATGCTAAATATATTCTCACATGGGTCGTACACAATGTTGCTGATCTCAAACTTTCCGATGTTGAATTTGTCTTTAAGACAGAGTCTAAGAGCGTAGAGTCACAAAATCTATTCAACGACATCAAAGGGCTACAAAAGCATCATAGTATTATAAAGATTGGCACAGCTCGCCCGCGGTATGTCGTGGATAAAGCGTTCTGGGAACTTTATCAAGACCTGGGATTGGATTGACGGTATCTCTATGAGGTGCTATACTTAAGTAGAATGCTTAAGTATAGCACCTTTTTTCTTTTAGATGGAGGGAAACATATGGATTTTGTGTACCGATTTCCAGCGGTGAAGGGTGTTCAAGCCACTAGAGAATACTATATTGCTATGGTTCCCCTGAAAATGATTCCAAAATTATTCCCCGAGGATGAAGAGTATGTCCCACCAGAATATCGTGCACAAAGGAAATTGAACACCACCAGAATCCCAGTGATCAGTAAGTACATTCTGGATAATCGGAACACCTATGTTTTTTCAGCTTTAGCTGCGTCTATTGATGGAGAGTTTCGCTTTTGCCTAAGCGAACAAGTAAATCTGGGAATTCTAGAAATTTCTATGGATGCAAAGCTTTTGATCAATGATGGGCAACATCGCAAGGCAGCCATTTTAGAGGCCATCAAAGAGGATGAGTCTTTGCTGAATGAGACAATTTCGGTCGTATTCTTTCAAGATCAGGGCCTTGCACGCAGTCAACAGATGTTTACCGATTTGAATAAGCATGCTGTAAAAACCTCAAATTCTATTGCCGAACTGTATGATTCTCGAGACCCTTTGGCCGTTATAACGCGTAATATTGTGTCGCAAATTAAGTTTCTTAATGCCTATACTGACAAGGAGAAAGACATTCTAGGAAAGTATTCCTCAAATCTCTTTACTCTCAGTACTTTCTACAACGCGAATAAACGAATTTTGCGTGGAGGAACCTTTACCAAAACCGGGGAAGAGTTTTTGTTTAATTATTGGAATGGCGTATGCCAGAACATTCAGCCTTGGAGAGACTTGCAAAACCATGAAGTCAGCAAAGTAGATCTACGTGAAAATTATATTGTAACTCAATCAGTAATTATCCAGGTGTTTGGCAGATTGGGTGCGTTTTTCTTTAACAACAAAAGGTATCAAGTCAATAAGTACCTTCCAAAACTTCAAAAGGTAAATTGGCGACGAGATTGTGCAGACTGGAAGTTAAGGACAATCCGGGCAAATGGCCGAATGATCAACAATGAAGAAGCCATCACACTGACCTGCAATGTTCTAAAAAAACGCTTGGGATTACCTTTAGATGAGTTTGAGCAAGGAAAAGAACGCTCTTTTACAGATAGGATGTAACAATATGTTTGAAGAATATCGTGAAATAAAAAGGGAGATGGAACTCGTTTATCTCCATGATCAACGTCCATGGATGATCGGATATAGCGGGGGCAAAGACTCCACTCTTCTTTGCCAACTTGTATTCGAGATGCTGGAGTCTTTACCTGAAGATAAACGATCAAAGCCGGTATATATTGTGACTTCAGATACAATGGTAGAAAACCCCATTGTGAAGGCCTATATGCACCAAATGAATAAGGCCATTAATGAGGCAAGCGTTAGGGAAAAATTAAATGTACAGGCTCATATTATTTATCCCGAAATCCGCCAGACATTTTGGAGCTTAGTTATTGGGCTCGGATACCCTACGCCAGAACCGCCTGGATTTAGATGGTGCACTGAGCGATTAAAGATTAATCCATCTAATGCTTTTACATACAACACAATTAAAAAAGATGGTGAAATAGTAATCCTTCTGGGTGTGCGAAAGGCTGAAAGTGCAGCAAGATCACGCAGCATTTCTTCTCGTGAAATTGAGGGAAAACTTTTAACCCCTCATCCCCACATTCAAAAAGCCTATGTATATAGTCCTTTGGCAGAAATCCAAAACGAAAATGTATGGGCTTATTTATTGAAAGATGGCGGAAAAAGTGCGTGGAATACGGACAATAACTACCTGTACAGTCTTTATCAAGGAGAAACCTTATCTGAAGAAGATAGCGTAGTTGGCCAGGTTAACAAAGACAATATGAAAGTAACGGGCAATTCCCGCTTTGGGTGTTGGATTTGTACCATGGTAAAAGAGGACAAATCTCTAAAGAATTTTATTGATCACGGTGCAACCGAATTAATCCCTTTGCGTGATTTTCGAAATTGGCTTGTAGAGCTGAGATCTGATCCAAAAGCGCGAGACTATCGCAGAAGAAACGGAAATGTCTATTTGATGTCAAATGGAGAATTTGGCCGGGGCCCCTTCACGATGGAGGCACGAAAAGAGATTTTGCGCCGTCTTCTTCAGTTAGAAGTAGATACTGGTTTCGACTTAATCACAATAGACGAACTTAAAATGATCGATAAAATGTGGGAAGACGAAGGGGATCTTTCTCGACGGGCGCTCGTTGAAATATATGAAAAAATAAAAGGCAAAAAACTGCCTTGGGACAGTTATAAAAAGGCAAAATATGATAGCGAAACAATAGAGTTGATTCAAGGCCTGTGTCAAAAATATGATGTTCCTTTCGATCTGATCTCAAAATTAATGATCTCTGTAGATAATACAAAGTTTTACACCAGATCTGCTATTTCTGCCAAAAGTATAGAAAGAGTTCTTAATGAGGGCTGGCTTCATTTTGAAACCATTAGAGAGGGCTTAAAGGATGCGAATTAAGAATATCAAACTTTATAATTTTGGATCGTATGCCGGCCAAAACTCATTTGATTTCCAAAGTGATTGTCCTGAGCAACGTGTGGTTGTAATTGGTGGCAAAAATGGCGCAGGCAAAACCACTCTATTTACAGCGGTACAGGTATGTCTGTACGGCAATTTTGCTTTTGGTTATAAGGCAGCAGGTAAACGCTATCTACGAGAAATCTATGATTTGATCAACAATCAGGTCCGCATTGATGATCAGGAAACTGCTTTCATTGAGATTGAGTTTCAGCAGGTCGATAACACAGACCTATATGACTATATAATCCGCCGTTCCTGGTCTTGGCCGCAAAATGAACTGGAAGAAACTCTCACCGTTTGGCAAAATGGCAAGAAACTAGATGAGGATGAACTATTAAACTTTCAAAACTATTTAATTCACCTTATCCCACCTGACATGCTTAAGTTATACTTTTTCGATGGTGAAAAAATTGCAGATTACTTTTTGGGTGAGAAAGAAGTCAATATTCGTGATGCACTCATGGTACTAAGTGGAAATGACACATTTGATATCCTTCATGATCAAATCAAGCGGGTATTGAAAAATTCCGAAAATGCCCAAACCGATGTTGCAAAGGAATACTTAATAGTTCGTAATGAGGTTACTGAATTACAGCAACAGGTCCTATCAATGCAGCAACAGATTGAGGCTTTTCAGGCCGAAATCGATGAAATTGAAACAGAGATCAAACGCAACCAAAAAGAGTATGCAGCTGGTGGCGGAATCACCATTGATGAATGGAAAAAGCTAAATGACCAACTTAAGAGTGAGGAAGAAAAACGTGAGCGCTTAAACTGGCAGAGGAAGGCGTATGCTACTGATTTACTGCCATTTGTCATGCTTCCAGAGCTAATGGGAAAAATACTACCGCAATTACACATGGAACAGGAGTATCAGTCCTATCATGCCTTAAAAAACACTTTGGAAGACAAGGCATTCTCCAGTGTATTAAAAAGTACATTGCTTGAGATTGGTAGCAAGAAAATCGACCATGATTCCGTAGTGTTGTTTCAACGAATTAGAGAATATCTGTTAAATGAAAAATGGGAAAATTTTGAGCCCATTTTTGGACTATCAAGTGATGAAGAGATCCAGGTGCAAACTGCAGTAAAACATGCTTCACAGTTCGACTCCAATGTATTTGCGCGTTATCAAAAGCGGATCCACACTTCGCTAGAACGCACAAAAGAAATACGCAATCGACTACAGTCCACTAATATCGAGAATTTTGAGAACTACTTGAATGTGCACTCTACGCTAGAAGAGAAGTCAAAAATTATTCGCTTAAAAAAAGAGCACGAGGAAACCTTACTTGAGCTGAAAAATACAGATCTTGAAAAAAAGGAAAATGAGCTTCGTCTCCTAAAGAAGTCCTTTGAGGAACAACTGAAGGCGCAATCGGTATCCGATATTTCAGGAAAAACCCTCCTACTCCTTGAAGACCTGCAAGAAATGTTGTATTCCAATCTAATTCAACAAGTGGAAACTGATTTGAATGCAAAATTCCGGGAACTTATTCGAAAGAAAGATTTCTTTTCTAGACTTGTCATTGATCGCAATTTTGTGGTACATATGCTGCGTAACGAAAAGATTAGTAGGGTAGATTTACTTTCCTTGCTAAGAAATGGAAATCAACATATTGCTGTCAGCGTATTGGGTAAAATTGCAGTAGAAACACTTCTAAACCGTTACAAGGTTACTTCTGTTTCTGATCTACGTACAGCACTCTCTATGGAGAAAGAAGAGAGCCTTACTTTGCCCGTTGAACTAGACAAAGAGAGACTCTCCAGCGGCGAAAAACAAATTTTCGTTATGTCCCTGTATTGGGCAATGATGAATCAGAGCAAAAATGAACTCCCGTTTATTATTGATACACCATTTGCACGTATTGATACGGAGCACAGGGCCAATATTACAGAACATTTCTTCAAAAAGCTGACCGGACAACTGTTAATTCTCTCTACCGACGAGGAATTATCCAGTAACCATCTCAAAGCAATGCGGGATCAAATTTCTCATGTGTATATGTTGGAATATGGCCAAGACAAGAAAACCCATATTCATCAAGACCAATATTTCGAGGTGTGACTATGGCATTCAAATTAAAAACTTCAAAAAGAGCCTCCGAAATATTCGACCAGATTGAAAGCAGTGAAAACCTGCCATGTTACACGCTAGTCAAACTAGCAATGGCGCTTTCTCTACGGTCAAAAAAACCTCTTGAGGAAAGCGATTTTCGTACGAACACACTTGGTCGTGAATTGAATCGGCAGACGATTACTGGTGACGCAGATGCGGTATATAAATGCTTAATGGAACTGTATGTAGGGAAACACTTGACAGATGAAGAGTTTTTTCCAATGTATGTGAAAGCACATATTGATCGTGGCGCTATATTGTTAGAGCGGGAACAAAAGTACAGTTCTAACTTCCTAGTACATTTGACAGAGTTAGACAAAAGTTTATAAAATGAATTTAACCAGTGAGAACCCGCGCATTGGGAAGGCTTTTCAAGTTACAGCCAAAGTTGGAATCCGATACAAGCACAAAAAAGATGCGGATTATAGGTGAGAATAAATGACCGAAGTAGTTGCAGCCTTGATCTGGAATCAGGAGAAGTTTATGATTTGCCAGCGTCCAGAGCAAAAGGCAAGAGGGCTCCTATGGGAGTTCGTTGGTGGCAAAGTAGAACCTGGTGAAACAAAAAAACAGGCCCTCATACGAGAGTGTCAGGAGGAACTATCTGTCACATTGGATGTAGGGGATGTATTTATGGATATCATCCACGAATATCCGGATCTGACTGTCCACCTAACTCTGTTCAATGCATCGATTCAATTAGGCATTCCTCAGAAACTGGAGCACAATGATATCCGATGGATTACTGTGGATGAAATCGATCAATATGATTTTTGCCCGGCAGATGAGGAAATCCTAACGAGGCTGAAAACTATTGAGTAACCAGTGGCCTCCTTGACTATTATTGGGAGATGTATGTATACAGAGAAAGGAAAAGTACGGGATGAAAGTCATCTGCTTCGGCGACTCCAATACCTACGGCTATGACCCACGAGGCTATTTCGGCGGGCGCTATGATGCGGACAGCCGGTGGGTAGACATCCTGGCTATGGAGACCGGGTGGACAATCTCCAACATGGGCCAGAATGGCCGTGAGATCCCTTCTGCCGCTCCTGCCTTTCCTGCTGACACCGATCTGCTGATCGTCATGCTGGGGACCAATGATCTGCTCCAGGGGTGTAGTCCTGAGCAGGCCGCTGAGAGATTGGAGCGGTTCCTCTCAGGCATCCCTCTGAACCGAAGCAAGATCCTGCTGATCGCACCGCCGCCAGTTACTATGGGAGCATGGGTGCCCAGTGCGAAGCTCATTGATGACTCCCGCACCTTTGCCCGGCTCTGTCAAACCCTTGTGGAACGAATGGGTATTCGATTTGCCGACGCCGGAAAGTGGGACATCCCCTTAGCCTACGACGGCGTACACTTCACGGAGCAAGGGCACAAAGCCTTTGCAGCCGGACTTCTGGAGGAACTGAAATGAAACGAATGATCCCTTTCCTGCTTGTCCTTTTACTGCTGACTGGATGCGGTGGAAATGCCGCAGATGGCTCCTACCAGCATATCACCCAGGAAGAAGCCAAAGAAATGATGGATACCCAGGAGGTCATCATTCTGGATGTGCGGGAGCAGGATGAGTATGACAGCGGCCACATTCCAGGTGCCGTTCTTCTGCCGGTAGGCGCGATTGACGAAGATTCTGCAGCTGAGGTGATCCCGGAAAAGGACTCCACGGTTCTGGTCTACTGCCGCAGTGGAAACCGCAGTAAGACCGCATCCTCTACTCTGGCTGACTTGGGCTACACCAATATCTACGAATTCGGCGGCATCAATACCTGGCCCTATGAAACAGAGCCGTAAAACCGGACTCTATTTTAAACTCAGTAGCATATAAATCGCGGGAACCAATTGTGAGACAAATACCTTGCGAAGGCTACTATCATGGTCCTTATATTTAATTATACACAATAATGAAACTTGATGCTTTACATATAGCAGCATATGTGGAAACTCTCACTATTTGGATAGCCATATTTTTACCAGATGTACATAATTTAACAAGAATCTCAGGTAACAAAAGAGAGGGAAAGATAAAATGAAACTTTTAATTCTGCACTTAAGTGATATGCATTGCAAAGTTTCTGATGGCACAATGTTTTTGAAAATTGAAAAGGCGATTGATGCAGTCAACGCATTGGATAAATACGATGGGGCGGTAGTTTGTTTCTCTGGTGACCTAACGAACACGGGTACGAGAAAAGAAGTCGGTGCCGCCAGTAAATTATTCGGCAAACTTTTAAGCACCATGTCTACTGTTTTAAAATGCGGTTTTATTCCGGTTATCATAGTTCCAGGTAATCATGACATAATACTACCCGAAGATAGCAGAACAGCACTAGAAATCGAGAAGTGGGAAAAGGACGAACATTTGCAGGATGAACTGGACAAAATGAATCCCTTTTTCTATTATGCGAGGAGAAAATCATGTTTTACACGGGAACAACTTTGTGATATTAAGTTTATTAATATTGCCGGAACAACACTGAATGTCCGGATGCTTAACTCGGCCCCGTTTTCAACTAGAACAGATACCGACAAAGAATTTCATTATTTCCCATCGTATGTGGCCGAAAAGCTCTCACAAGATTTAGCGGCAGACTTAAAAATCACCGTAATGCACCATCATTATGAATGGTGTGAATGGAATACTAAAGAAATGCTGCGAAATGCAATTGCCAGAGATGACATCACATTTTTTGGCCATGATCATAAATCAGAAGGAGTTTCTAGCAAATTTTCTGATGGCTCTGAGTACCATGTAATTATGGGAGGGAAATTTGAATTAGATCCTCAAAAAGCCGCAGAATTCAATGCAGTCATCTATGATACTGATTGCTGTGAAATAAAATGTCATAATTATGAATGGAAAGTTAGCGAAGGTATATTTGTTCCCAAAAATAGTTGGACTTTTCAAAAAAGGCAAACAACGCTTGTGCCTGATAAAGAATATTTAAATAATTTGTTGAAAGATGAACAAAATATCTCTGATTCTTTTTTAGATTACTATGTATTACCAAAAGTAACTACCGATGGGGCGGCATTTTCGCTTAATGAAGACAATAGCGAAATATCAGCAGATGGCATTTTTGAGGCTCTGAAAGAAGAAGGTGCAATAAGAATTACTGGTGGAGAAGGTGCTGGCAAGTCGGCGCTATTGAAATATCTCTATAAACGGTCAATAGAATGTGGTTTTATTCCTTTAATGATTGAAAATCGAAACTATCGAGATGCTCGCATTGACAAGATGCTTAAGCAACTTTTTGAGGAACAGTATGCATCTTCTGGGGAGTACGGCTATGAGATATATAGGCAAAGTGACGATTGCAAGAAAATTGTTTTTATTGACAACTTGGATCTCATTTCCAATTCAAAGGCTAAAGAAAATTTGATAAATGCAGTATTGGGGTCTGGTAAACTTCTATTATATACCACAAAAGAACGAAATCAGGACCTGGAGGATATTGTTAAAGAAAAGTTACAAGAGAAAAGCATAAGCACAATAACTATTAATCCAATATATAAAGGAACTAGAGATGCTCTTGTGGAAAATATCGGGAAGATTTATGGTAAAACTCTTGATGAGATAGATGCAATTAAAATGACATTGGATTATTTAGCACAAGATAAGACGAGTTTATTTACATTTACTCCCGGAAATTCGATTCAATATATCAAATACTTTCTGCGTGAAGGTGCCAAGGAGAAAAAAGGTACCCAGACGATCTCACTTGTCTTTGAAACAAACATTAGAAACAATCTGTTAAATGCCTGCAACAAGGATCATCTCGCCACAAAATACCTTTCGGCGCTTGAATATTTAGCTCAGACTATGTATTTTAACCTACATGCAGAAAGTATTGATATAGCAGTATTTCGAGATATTGTAGCCGAATACAATGTCAAAAAGAGAGGTGACTTGAAAGAAAAAGATTTTTTGACATGCTGCGTGGAGGCGGATATCCTGTATGAAATTGAAGGAACCTTTACTATAAGATTTTATGATAAGAGTACATATGCTTATTTTGTTGCTAAGGCGTTGAATCGCGAATTTGAAAAAGATAGTAGTAATACGGATAATTTAAACTATGTCATGGAACACATATGTTTTGGCATTAATGATACAATTGTACTATTTCTATCTTTTATCCGCAGTAACACTAAAATGATCTCTAAACTAGCAAGTGCGGCTCTTGAGTTGCTAAACGAATATCCAGAGTGGAATTTCTCTGAAAAAAATGTTCCGTTTTTGCACCAATCCGATGGATTTTCAGAAAAGGTTCCAACCCAAAAAGAGAAAAAAGAAAACACGAAACAACTAGAACATGTTGAAAAAGAACGACATGAGATGATTAAATTTAGGGGTATTTTTGATTATGATGAAAATGATGTAAAAAAGACGAAATATCGAATACTGCGAGCATTAAAATATGCTGAATTAGTAGCGAGAGCATTAGTCGATCAATATGGAGCACTAGAGGCTGATGAAATTGATATTATGTTGCAGACGCTATACTGTGTACCACAAAAAGTAATCTATGCCACTTTAAAACAGACTCAAGATCATTGTGACGAAATTATTCAAAGCCTTTTGGAATTTGCCCATGAAGTCGTGCAAGATCAGAAAATTACCGAGGAACACATCCGAAAGTTATTGGGACAGGCAGGTACTGTATTGGCACTTAATATAATGAACGATATTGCCTTTAACAGCTCAAATGAAGGAACAATTTCTGCATTACGTTCGTTTGAATGTACTACAAATAACCATAAGATTTTGCAGTTGATGATGGAAGAAAATGCAGGAAATACTCCAGAGTTTGTACAGCGGGCAATTCGACTTCGAGAAGAACTTGATGATGTTTTTGCAAGAATATTGATTGCTCAAATTGCACGAAAGCATATTATCTATAATGCCAATATTGATCATCGCGAAATAGATCGACTGTTGTCTAAACGAGTTTTATCACCAGATAGCAAGCGTAACCTATTGCTGTCTAAAGGTTCAACATCTGCAACTGAAACATAGAATTTATCCATAAAAATAAATGCGAAAAGGTTTCTAGCCTTTTCGCATTTATTTTTCATCAAAATTAACAAACTCATTGACAGAACATTTGTTCTATTATATTATCTAAGTGGGTCGTGTCAAGAATTTTTCGCACTTTAGTTCGCAGCCTCTGTTGTAAATGAAGT
>OBJQ01000828.1_pt1 | contig 19669 bp, 19 predicted proteins | sample 1519921 | NCBI WGS metagenome assembly OBJQ01 (sample SAMN04209244, study PRJEB22552) | human gut metagenome | biome: gut; material: feces | host: Homo sapiens | place: USA: Oklahoma
CTTGCGCACAGACTATATTTTCATTCTCAGCTGTGATGGCATTTCATGAGGCGTTTTCAACTGAATATCCGGCAGCTAAATAACATCAGCGATGAGCGAGCGATGCGGACGGTGCGCGATGACCACCTGTAGAAGACAAAAAGGAAATGCTTTTCTTTTTCTCCTATCAATGACGGCCAATAAGGTGCCCAGCGGGTCCTCCGATCCAAAAGCAGGCATGGCAGCCTGTTTCGCCAAGACCTCATCTGCCTATAATGGTACCCCTGTCCAGCCACAGTCTCAAGCAATGGGGACAGCTCGGAGAGATCCTCGGAGGGGTTAGATTCCCGGAGTGCGGCGCCCGCCGCAGTTTAGCTGTCCGCCCAAGCCTGGGGAAGTAGTGTCGAATACAGGCAACAAAAAGACATTTAATAGTCTTGATATCAGAAGCAATGGGGGTCGCCCATCATGTAGTAGGAAAGCCGAGGCTTCCACAACCAAAGCGGGTGACCCCTATTTTTGTGGTATCAATTCATATTCATCATTGGGAGGGATCGCACCATGATCACTATGTCGCAGACCAAGAGTGCCAATTATCTGTTTATCGTAGCCGTGCTGAAGTCGATGCGAGAAGGTGGCGTGATTACTCTGGCCGAGTACGAGCGAGCAAAGCGCTACTACCAGAAACTCACCGGCTCCGATCTCGTCATCGCAGATTAAGAGGTTAGAGTCAAACCGCCCAAAATGATGCAAACAAGGCATCGTGTCATGTTGACTATGTAGATTTTGACATTCCAACGGTTCTTTCAATAGACTTTGTCTTGTCGTTGAATATAATGTTGCTTGAGCCGGAAAAGTGGATGGTACCAAAATGTAGTACAATCCAAAATTCAGCCAGAAAGGGGATTCTGCTGATGCCGCAGGTCAAACTCATCTCGCCCATCACCAGGCAGGAAATCCGCAAAGTTCGAGTCGCCGCCTATTGCCGGGTATCTTCCAATTCGGCTGATCAGCAGAACTCCTACACCAACCAGATTCGGGTCTATACCAGCCTCATTCAGAGAAAAAAAGAGTGGGAGCTGGTGGAGATATTCGCTGACGAAGGGCTCTCTGGCATGAACGCACAGAACCGCACCGAATTCCAGCGAATGATCAAGATGTGCGAACAGCACCAAATCGACCTGATCGTCACCAAATCCGTCTCCCGTTTCGCCCGAAACGCCAAGGAGTCTCTGGAATATGTCCGGAAGCTGAAATTGCTCGGCGTGGGGGTGCAGTTTGAGAAAGAGGGAATCTACACCCTGGCCCTCGGAGATGAGATGCTGCTCAATACCTTCTCTGCCATCGCACAGGAGGAGTCTAAGGCAATTTCCCAGAACCAGCGGCTTTCCATCGTGAAGCGGATGCAGTCTGGGGAATATGTGGACAGCAACGCTCCTTACGGCTTCCGGCTGGTGGATAAGGCGCTGGTGGTCTATGAACCGGAGGCGGCCATCGTCCGCATGATGTTCGAAAACTACCTGAGCGGCCAGTCTACATCGGAGATCGCCCGGGATCTCAACAGCCGCGGCATCAAAACCAAAACTGGGAAATCCACCTGGCGCTCCACCAAGGTGGCATACATCCTTGGAAATGAGCGGTATTGCGGCGATTGCAAATATCAGAAAACCTACCGCGACACCACAGTCCCCTTCAAACAGTTCCGAAATCGAGGTCAGGAGGATATGTTCTACGCCTCCATGACCCACGCTCCTCTTATTGACCGAGATACCTTTGACAAGGTCCAGCTCCTCTTGAAAAAGCGTCAGGATGTCTTTGGAAAATCTACAACGCAAAATATCTACCCTCTTACGAGCCGCATTCAGTGTTCTGAGTGCGGCTCGTATTTTCGCAGGAGGCAGGTTTCCGGGACAGTAAAGTGGGGATGCTCCAAACACATTCAGGATCGTACCCAGTGCGGCTCAAACTACTACAGCGAGGAGAGGATCTACGATGCCTTCATCGCCATGGTCAATAAGCTTCGGTTCTCTGAATACGACATCCTGGGTCAGACTCTACTCCGTCTGGAATCCGCCGAGCTGAAGCGAAAGCAGAAAAACACGGCCGCAAGGGAGATCAGCCGGAACATTGCAGATCTGAACGCCAAGCTGGTGATGGTGGAGCAGCTACATGCAAAGGGATACCTCAAAGATGGGGTCCATAAAGCTCAGGTGCGGGAGATTAACGACCAACTGCGCCGGCTGAAGCGGGAGCGCCAATGTGAATTCTCCTCGGGCATTACCCATATGATAGAGGAACTGACGCGGCTGAAAAAGCTGCTGGAAGAGCTCGAGGAACCACTGGACCGCTTCGATGAGAAGCTTTTTACTGAGATTGTTCAGGCCATCAGTATCAGCCGCCGGGATGAAATGACAGTCACCCTCATCGGCGGGCTGAGATTCACAGAAATGCTCTGACAGAGAGGAACCTCGCCATGAAGAAGATACGCTATATCCCATACGGTTACACCATGAGAAATGGAAGGACAGTCATCGCACAGGATGAAGCTGCGGTCATCCGCGAGATATTCAGCGCCTACATCAACGGCGCATCCCTCCAAAGTATTGCCGAGCTGCTGACTGAGAGGAAGATCCCCTACAGTGAGAGAACGGATGTGTGGGATAAAGCTCGTATCGCACGAATCATCGGAAACGCCAAATACATTGGCGATGGGGAATATGACCCGATCATTGAGGAAGAACAGTATGAGGAGGCGGCTGCCGTGAAAACAGCCCGCCAGCGGAACACCTTCGAGAAAAATCTGGAGGGGATCGACCTGCTTCGGGATCTGGTCCGATGTGCGGAGTGCGGCGCCCCTATGCGGCGAAGGGTGAGCAGCAAGCACCGGATTCGGGAGAGTTGGGATTGCACCAATCCTGATTGCGGTCAGCGCATCCGGATCTCCGATACACACCTGTTGGAAAAGGTGACAATCCTGATGAACCGCATCATCGCCAATAGCTATCTGCTCATCCCCCACCCCAAAAAGCGAAAAGAGCTGTCGGCGGAAGCCCAGCGGATCAACCGGGAAATTGATGCTGAGCTGGAGCAGAATGACCCCAGCGATACACTGATTATCGTCAAAACAATTGAAATGGCAGAGCGGCTCTATGCTGAGAGCGATACCCATCTGCAGATTGCTGCATCCATCGCCCGAAAGCGGGTAAGTCTGATGACTCCCCAGGAGGAATTTAGCCCGGCTTACTTTAGTGACATCGCCGCCTACCTGACGCTTGGCAGCGGAGGAAAGGTGGTTCTACATACCAAGACCGATGTCGAGATCGGAGATGAAGAAAATGAATGTAACCAAGATACCAAAGAAAACAATATCGGTTATTGAGCCAAAGCGCTCTCTGATCGTCAACAGAGCGCAATATCATCAGCGGCGGGTTGCTGCCTACTGCCGGGTATCCACCGACAGCGAGGAGCAGCTCACATCCTATACCAACCAGAAGAAGGTATATACCGAGATGATTGCCGCTAAACCCGAATGGGAGTTCGCCGGACTCTACGCAGATGAGGGCATCTCCGGGACACGTGCAGATAAGCGCCCCCAGTTCCAGAAGATGATCAACGACTGCTTGTCTGGGAAAATCGACTATATCATCACGAAATCCGTTTCCCGCTTCGCCCGTAATACAGTGGACTGCCTGGACCATGTGCGAATGCTCAGGGCAAGAGGGATTGGCATCTACTTCGAGGAGCAAAATATAGATACACTGCAAATCGACAGCGAACTCTATCTGGTCATCTACGCAGGGTTCGCACAGTCCGAATCCGAAAGCATCAGCAAGAATGTCACCTGGACTTTTCGTAAGCGATTTCAGGAGGGCAAGCCCATATTCAACTATAAGTGCCTTCTGGGATACCGCAAGGGTGCAGACGGAGAACCGGAGATCGTCCCGGAGGAGGCATCCGTCGTGGAGAGGATCTTCAATATGTACCTGTCAGGTGAAACCATCAACCGGATCTCAACCAAACTCAGAGAAGAAAATCTCCAGATACCAGGAAAACGCTTCTCCTTCTCTGCGAGCATGATTAAGGGTATTCTCCGGAATGAACGATACTGCGGGGACAGCATCCTTCAAAAGACGGTCACAATTGACTGTATTGGCAAGGTTCGCCGCAAAAACACCGGTGAGGCGCCCATGTACTATGTACAGAATAGCCATGTTGGCATCATCAGCCGAGAGCTCTTTCACAAAACGCAGGAAGAACTCGCCAGGCGGATGAGCCGGGAGCCAAATTCCACCAAAACGGCTACCACCGCCACGGGGAAATACTCCCGATATGCATTATCCAATGTGATGATCTGCGCCGAATGCGGAAGTCGATATAAGCGCGTGACCTGGACATCCCGAGGGAAAAAGCGAGTTGTCTGGCGGTGCATCAGCCGCTTAGACTATGGAAAGCGCTACTGCAAAACCTCGCTCACGGTAGATGAGAACGCCCTCCACGCCGCTATTGTTTGGGCAATCAACCGGTTCAACGAGGAAGACGAGGCCACTTATATGGCACTCATGCGGGCAACCATTGGTGAAGCAATCGGCCTAACCGGAGGCACAGATGAGATCGACCTGCTCCGGCGAAAAATAGATGGGCTGAATCGGAAAATGGTATCTCTTATCAATGAGAGCGTGGAAAGCGGAGAGGGTATCGAGAGTCACGAAGCTGAATTCAAAGAACTTTCCGATACCATTGAACTCCTGCAAGGACGGATTCAGAAACTCGAAGAAGCACTTGCTTCCGATCAGGTGAATGACAGCCGAATCCTTCAACTACAGCAGATCATCGCCGACCGAGCATCCAAAAAGACGGAGTACGACGATACCATCGTCCACCAAATGATTGAGTGTGTGAAGGTGTATCCCGACGGGAGACTGGACATTATCTTCGGAGGAGGGTACCTTATCGAAGAACGCCTGGAAAAAGAAAATTGATAACTTCAAATATAATTGACATAATCGCTGAAATAATATAATATAATTTATGTTAGGAGGCGATTGCGCATGGCAAAAAAAGCTGCGGTCATCATGCCGCAAACACGGGAGATCCTGGCACAGATGGGTGAGCAGATCCGCCTGGCCCGCCTGCGCAGGAAGTTGAGCCTGGAATTGGTAGCAGAGCGTGCCGGGATCAGCCGAGCCACTCTTATATCCATTGAGAAAGGCACCCCTACGGTATCCATCGGCTCCTATGCTGCTGTGTTGCACGCATTAAACAATATGGACAGCGACCTGTTGCTTATTGCAAAAGATGATGAATTCGGCAGGAAGCTGCAAGATCTGGCGTTGCCCACCAGACGGCGGGCGCCCAAGAAAGGAGAGTAGCCCATGGCGCAGGACGAAAAGACCATCTATGTATATGAAAATTGGCGTGGAGAGGCACCCACTCTGCTGGGGCGGCTGCGCTGCGGCTTCGTCCGCGGACAGGAGACCTTTTCCTTTGAGTATGATCCGGCCTGGCTGACATCTGCCGAGAGTTCCTTTTCTCTGGACCCGGATCTGGCCCTCTACCGCGGGCGGCAGTATGTGCCGCTGAACAAGCAGCTCTTTGGCCTGTTTTCCGACTCCTGCCCGGACCGCTGGGGGCGTCTGCTGATGAAGCGCAAGGAGGCCATCGACGCCAGAAAAGAAGACCGAAAACCCCGGAAGCTTACGGAGAGCGATTTCCTGTTGGGTGTCTATGACGAATCTCGTATGGGGGCGCTGCGGTTCAGCCTGGAAGAAGGGGGCGAATTTCTTTCGAACGATAAAGCGTTTGCAACGCCTCCGTGGGTAAACCTTCGGACGCTGGAAAACGCCTCTATCGCTTTCGAGAACGATGAGAGCGGCCTGAATGAAAAATGGCTGCGTGAGCTTCTGGCCCCTGGCTCCTCCTTGGGAGGCGCAAGACCTAAAGCTACGGTGCAGGCCACAGATGGTGCCTTGTGGATCGCCAAGTTCCCTTCCAAGCATGATGAATATAACAGCGGTGCGTGGGAGAAGGTCGTCCATGACCTGGCACGGCTCTGCGGACTGGATGTTCCGGAATCCAAATTGGAGACGTTCTCCAAAACCGGCAGCACCTTTCTCGTCAAGCGATTTGACCGAAACGGCAACCGCCGCATTCACTTCGCCTCCGCCATGACCCTGCTGGGCAAGACCGATGGAGCCTCGGCAGCGGACGGAAGCAGCTATCTGGATCTGGCGGCGTTCATCCGGGCCAACGGGGCATCACCCCGGCAGGATCTGGCCGAGCTGTGGAAACGGATCGTGTTCAGCATGGCGGTATCCAATACTGACGACCATCTGCGCAACCATGGTTTCCTTCTGACGCCCACCGGCTGGCGGCTGGCCCCTCTCTATGATGTGAACCCAGTCCCCTCGGGGGACCGGCTTTCCCTCAATGTGAGTGAGTATGATAACACCATTGACTTGGATCTGGCTCTGGAAGTAGCCGATTATTTCGGCCTTGCCCCGCAGGAAGCGGAACAGGCTGCAGAGGAGGTCTGCAAAACAGTATCCGGACACTGGGAACAGTTGGCCGGGCAATATGGTCTCAGCCGAGGAGCGATAGAGTATATGCGCCCTGCCTTTTCCCTTCCATGATTAAGATCACAAACGGACGATTCCTGGTGGAACCGTCCGTTTGCTTATTCTTTGGCAGCTCCCTCAAAAGAGTCCCCGCCCTCATCCTCGTCCATATCCGTATCAATGTCCAGTCCTTCATTGTTCCCCACATTCTTCTCGTAGAGCTTGGTCCATTTGAGCGGATATTTGCATTTGCGGTTATAGGCCAGAAGCATCGCCTCGGCATAGCCCATAGAACCGGGGCGTCGTTCCTTGGCTGTTCTCGAAAGCAACTTGACCGACATTTCCCCCACTTTTTCCTTAAAGGTCTCATCTTTCAGGGCATCGCCGAACGTGTAGACCAATCTGGCGATTCCGTTGAGCATATTGGCGGATAGCGAATTCATATCGCCCTCCCAGGTGCCTACGCAGAGTCTGAGTGTTCGATCAAGTACGTGGTAACCGAACCGCTCATATATATTTTCAAGCGTAGAGACAGCACAGACAACGCCATAGTTTCTGACCTGGCCAATGGAAAGAGAATAAGACTCTACCAGATCTTTGATCATAAGCTGCTCCTGATTCCCGGCTTCCACATTTGCCATAAACACTTCATAGGGACGGAGCGGTTTGACAAACTTCATCTGGTTGGCGAAGATATCTGCCTCGTGCTCGTAGTTTAGATCATCGTATATCATGCACCAGACTGGCGTTTCACGAGAGCCGGAGGCCAGTGCGACGATCTCCACCGTGTGCTGGCCATTGAAGACATAGTTGACCCCATTTCGACGGCTTACCTTCACAGGGTTGATCTGATACAGATCAAAGTGTGCCGCAGCATTCAGCACATGCTGTTCGGAAATATTCCTCTGGTACTCCTGATTGGATACGAGGTTCTTGATGGGAATCTGTTCAAAGTGAACATTGGGAACAAACATACTATAATCTTCCATTAGGATTCCCCCTCAATTGCATTGAGCATTTCCTGGATTTTTCCTTCTAATTCAGTCAACGCCGCCAAGAGGTTTTGTCTGGCAGCAGGTGAGATCGCTTCCAAATGTGCCATGGACTTTGTCCGGTCGATGGAGCTCATCCAGGAGGGGATCGTAAGAGTAAGTCCAGCAACTTCCGCATCCGGGTCATAGGCGGGCATCGTCTTGATTGCCGGCTGCTCTGCCGCCGCTGTGCCGGGCTTGGCAGAATCGTCGGAATAAAGGCATCGTCTCGATTCACTGTAACGAGCGAAGGCATAGGGATTTTTTCCGATTTTTTTACTAAGTGCTTTCAATTCTTTGGGTTCCATTTCTGATAGAGCAACGATATTTTCGAAAGAAATCTTATATGCCCCGGAAAGAATGTGCGGAACAAGTTCAGGAGCATTTTGTTCAATGGTATCTAATGCTGCACTGTATTTCGCATATTTCTGTACGGTTGCGCCGGACACATGATACTTCCTTCCCAGCCGGGCTGCTGTTCGCCGGCCACTCTCTTCATCTATTGGGCGGCCTCTCCCCACAGTAATGTTGGGGTTCGGACGGTACTGATTATAGCCATTCCTATTTCGCTGTACTTTCTTTTCCGCTTCATATTGTTTCCCAATCAGATATTTCCTGGTTTCTTCTGAGATGTTGCGGCGCCCAAGTTGGTTCGCACAGATCCAGGCGATGGCAGCATCTCTGCTTGGAAAATCCAGCTCCTTGACTCCATAAGGAATGCGCATTTTATTGCATATTTCATAGCGATTATGACCGTCGACGATGGTATCATTCCATGCGATGATATCTTCCCGGCATCCTTCCATGACCAGATTCAGCTCCAGCTGCCGGTATTCCTCCCGGCGAAGTGGACGAATCAAGTTTCTGAATTCTGGATCAATGTTAAGCTGCCTAAATGCTTTCTCTGTCATGTAGCCTCCTGCGTTCCAGCTGTTTGACGGTTTTGAGGGAAAAATATGCGACCCGGTTGACTTGATCGATCTCACCGGTCAGCTGGTAATTAAATCTCAGGTCAAAGCCACCGAGCAGTTCGGAAAAGTTTTTTATAAGGATCGTACTATAGAATTCTATAGACTGCTGGGATGTGCTTGACATCCGAACCTTGTTTGCGGTCCCACCAGAAATAGGTTTATCCGATCCGAGAACGGCGATATACAGCTCTTCAGGGTTTACCAGGAATTGCACATACGCAGGATTCTTCAAGAGACGAATCGTTTGCCTGTGGATTCGAATCCGGTTTCGCGCAGGGTCCAGCGTTAAGTAAGCCTGCAATTGATTTTCATGATTCATGTCCTTGTCCTCCCAAAACGGACTTACTACCAGTATCAGAGGCAGCCTCGTCTGACTGCTCTGATGCAGCAGGAGCGATGTTATCGCGTAACCCATATACAGCATATCCTTCAAAAATGTCTACCTGCATAGATTTCTGGTGTTCCCGGAACGGGAGTCCAAACTGCGTCTTCCAGCCCTCCGGAAACACGGGAGTTCGAGAAGATTTTGGCTTCTGGCCGTCTTTTTGCACCCGCTGATACACTTCGGTCGCTGTGAGATCAAATGCGATGAGCCACTCATCCTTGGCATGGATTATTCGCCCGAGGAGTTTATATCGATAGTCTAGATTCCAGCCCATCAGTGAAAACACTTTGGCGAAAAAAATCTTGCAGGTGATCTGTTTCGGTTTACGTCTGCCGGAGCCGTTGGTGCACCAGGCGCAGGCATCCCGATCTTCCGCTCGGCAGGGACGGATCGCCAGGATCCTGCTCTCCTGATTGACCAGTACCTGCACATAATCAACCTGTGGGAAGCGGTTCAGGCAGGCGGTATTTACATAAAATTTGTAGTTGTTGAAAGTTACAGACGGCTCATTAATATGGGCGAAGAACTCACGGCGTACCACTTGGTAGCCATCGTAGTTAAAGTCACCGGCCATCTCCAGAACCTCATCACTACTGCTGTTTGCGGGAGAAGCTTCCGGTTCCGCTTCTTCTAATTCAGCAGACGGAACAATATCCAAATGCCCGTCCTCCAGGGAACGAAGCATTCCGGCGATTACGCCGCCGGTATTTTCCCGACTTTCTTCAAACATTTAGGATTCCTCCTTCCCGCGCTGACCGAGTTCCTGACAGATATAGTCACGCAGCACGTCAAATCCTGTCACGCGGAGTTTCTGTCCGGTTTCATACAACTGGCCCTCCATGCGGATTTTCCAGTCTTCCTCACTCTGATCGCAGACGGGCGGGAAAGACTGTTGGTGGAGGTAATATTGCTTGCCAAAAGAGCCGATCCACTCCTCCGGGACTGCCCGCACCCGTTTGCCGGAGACAGAAAGGGGCTGTACAGGCTCCTTCGCCTGTTCCGTGCTTTTTGAACCGGAAAGCAGGTACGATTTAATAAACGCTTCCGCATCATTGACATCAAAAATATACGCAGATTCAGTTTCGGTTTGAAACAGCGCTCCGGCGATCCGGTATTTTAAATCCGGACTCCAGCCAAATAACTGAAAAAGCGTTTCTACATAGGCCGCACCGGCGATATCCCTGGGCTGATACTTTCCGTCTGACAGCTTGGAAAACACGACTGCGTTGCGGCTGCTTTTCGCCGCTGTACGGACGGCGAACTTCATCTCCACAGGGTTGACCAGCAGCTCCACATGGTTGTCTTTCCCAAAAGACCGAACACATGTGGTGCTGAACTTGATCCTCTTGTCTTGAAACAGTACATAGGGACGGTGATAATTGTCAAAGAATTCACTGCGGGCGATTTCAAAGCCTCTCATATCAAAATCTCCCGGAACCAATGTGATGCTCGAGGGCAGGGATGCATCCGCCTGCTGCTCATCGGGCGGATGGATACTGGCGGACGCTTGGTAATAATCCGCCGGCTTAAATCCAGCCCAGCGGGGATTGATGGTCACGAACCCTCTGAGCAGGCCGCTGTCGATCACCCGCAGCTCCGGGAGGATGGAGCGGTTGCCATACTTGGAGTTGTTCAGAAGATGCTGAACCGCAATGAAATCATCTCTGGAAACAATGCCCTCGTGGTGGTTCCGGTAAAGGCTCTGGGGTCTGTCCCCCCGATTCTTTCTGGCCTTGTGGTTCAGATAGTTGGGGGTGAAGGTCTTCCGGGTCAGTACATCCCCGCAATGCCGCTCATTGCGAAGGACCTGGACAATGGAGTTGGATGTCCACTTGACATTTCCCAGATAAGTCTTTCGGCCCAGCTCGGTGAGCGCCGCCGCAATGTCGGAGGTGGAATATCCATACAGATACATATAGAAGATGAGTTTTACCGTGGGGGCTTCATCCGGGTTGACGACCAGGTTTCCATCTGCGTCGTGAGAATACCCCAGCAGTTTGGGCGTCAATGGCAGACCTCCGTCCAGCCGCATCCGCAAGGAGGTTTCCATGCTCCGGCTGCGGATGTGAGACTCCTCCTGAGCCATGGTGGCCTGAAACGAAAGCGCCATCTGGGAATCGTCTTTGAGGGAGAAGATACATTCGCTCTCGAAGAACACTCCGACGGGACTGGGCAGCTCCGCAAGCATTCGCACCATGCTGATACAGTCCACCACATTTCGGGCAAAGCGAGACACGCTTTTGGTAATGATCATATCGATTTTCCCGCTGCGGCAATCGGCGATCATGCTGTTGAACTCGTCCCGATGAGCCAGAGAAGTTCCGCTAATCCCCTCATCCGCATAGATTTTGACCAATGTCCAGTTGGGATGATGCACAACAAAATCTTCATAGTATTTCTTTTGCAGCTCATAGGAGGAAGTCTGCTGGACATTGTCTGTGGAGACACGGGCATACACGGCGACCCGCTGCCTTATATCATTATCGTAATAGTCGATGGGCTTTTTAGCCGGAATGAATTCATAGTTCTCCGGGTCAACTTTTGTGTTGATACGCCGGCGGACCCGTTCTTTCCGTTCCGCAAGCTGTTTGCGTGTGGACTTGTCAATCATGCAGCATTTCCCTCCGGGGTTCGTCATCAGGGAGTATCTTCCAACCGGGATCTGGCAAAAAGTAGGGGTCGTGTAGATCCTCCTGGTAATAGGAAGCCAGCGTATAAATATCCTCCGAAACGAAGTAAACGCCCACTGGCTTTGGGAGTGCTGCCAAGAGGCGCGTACAGAAAGAGAGCTCGGAGAGCTTCTTCGAGATATTGCTTGCTTTCTGGGTAATGATCAGATTGACCTTTTCCTCGTAGCAGTCTTGAAGGAGCCTTGACCACTCCGGAGCGTTCTCCATATTGGGCGCAGTGCTGCCCTCGTCCACATAGAAACCGACAAACTTCCAGTTTGGGCAGAGAGCCAGTGTATCAAGAAATTGCTTTTTATGAGCTGAGAGATAGTCCTCATAGCGGGTCTGGTTGAAGTAGCGGATGTATACCGCCACACGGTAATGTGTTTTGGGAAGCGGGCGTTCCCGCTTGATTTCCTTTAACCAGGCACGATGTTCCGCTAGTGGTCATCCGATACATACAGGCTCGGATGACGGTCATTGTGGAACGGACACAGCGCCATGCCATGGTGGTTGACATCGATTCCATACATCTGTGCTGCTTCCTGTGCGTTAATACTGGCTTTCACCACTTCAAACAGATTCATACAGATTCCCTCCATTTCCTTTTTGATGGGGCAGTTTTTTCACCCCTCTGTATAGGTTATGGGGAAAATCGAAAAAAACAGGCTGATGGCATGACAAGCCGTTTTCAAAAAACATGACAAGATCTTTATTGTGTGCTATTATAAAAATAGAAAAACATGACAGGAGGGAGAAGATGGATCAGATCATCAACCATGCGGTTTTATCTCTGGATTTCTGGCAGGATACCGTGACCTATGAGGGATGTACGATGCCCGCAGGAACCATTGGCTGCGAGGTGCTGAACATCCCGGACAGCATCATTGAAAAGCTGGATGCCCCCTGCAATGTGCTGAACCAGCTGCTTCAGGGGATGAACACTGGTTCCGTGGATATGGAGCTGTTGCCGCAGGTGCGGCAGGCCGCTGGTGAAATCATCTCCTTTTTACAGGCCACACCACCGTTCTCCCGCCTGAATCGAAGCTATTTTGAGCAAAAACTTGCAGCCATCTTTTCCGAAGAATATATGGAGGATGCCAAAGCCTATTTGCAGCTCACTCAGCAGGAGCAGTTGATCTGTGCTTTGACTGGTCAGCATGGCAAGGCAACCATGCTCGTCCGAATAGTGCAGGTGCTGGGGCATTTGAGCTATTCTCTGGGGCAATACAAGGAAGCCTTGACAAAATTTGCAGAGCGGTTAAATGAACCCGGCTATGACCGTACCTCGGACGGTTATGCGGCGATGTTCGGGCAGTTCTTCAAAGGTGAGCCAACTCTGTCGCTGGATAACCCGGCCTGGATGACCCTAACCAATGCTTCGGTGCAGTATGTATCCGCCGTTCGGCCTGGAAAGACGGAGCCACAGTTGGTCAAGCGGATGCACTATGTCTCCTTTGTGGGAATGTTCCGTTCCGATCTGTTTGAGGGGCTTTGTGTGGGCCATGCGCCCAAGAAATGTCCCATCTGCGGCAGGTGGTTTCTCACCATTGACGCACGGCACACCAAATACTGCGGCGGTCTGGCCCCCGGCGACCAGCGGGGGCGGACGTGTCGGCAGATTGGCAATCTGAGAGGTCGAGAACAGCGGGAGCTTGCAGACGATCATCCCATCAAGGCGATTTACACCCGGCGTATGAACACCATCCTGCAAAACACCCGTCGGGGAAAGCTGGATGCAGAAACCGCAGCAGCTATGAAAAAGCTGGCAAAGGATAAGATGCTCCGTGCACTCTCGGATCATCGCTATGCCAGCACAGACTATGAACAGGAAATGACCCAGCAGGCACTTTTAGAAGCAGCCAAAAAGAAATAAGCAGCGAAACATCAGAAAGGCGGTGAGGGAAAATGGATACAGCGTGGACATGGGAGCTGTCAAGCTACTGTGCAGAATACAGTTTTCTGACGGAGCCAAAGGGCTTGACCATGCGGGAAGTAGAACGCATCTTTCAGCTTGACCCCGAACCGCCTACCCATGAAAATCTGAATGATTATATCATTAAGGCTGTGCGGAGCCGTGAATTGCGCTGGTTTTCCTTTTTCCTGCACCACTATGAGAAACGGCTCAATGGCCGTGTTCGTCGTTTCCTGCTACGGGAGGGGCTGGATCGCTATGACCCGGAACGCTTTTCGGACTACAAAATGGGATGTGTGCTTGCCATGTTGGACTGTCTCCGGGGATACGATCCCACACAAGGGGCGGATTTTCTGACCTATGCCCATCATTTTATCGGGAATGCCCTTTTGACCTGCCGGATGCAGGAGGAGGCCGGTTCCTTTGAAAATGTGGATGAATACAAAGCTGTGCGTGGGATTGCTTGGCTCTATAATCAATCCGGTCAGTCTGAACAGGCGGCAATCCAGAAATATGCCCAGAAAAACGGTTGTACCGAGGAAACCGCAGCAAAGTTTTTGGCATTGGCCAAACAAAATCGAAGCCGTGTTCCGTTTTATCAGACCGTACAAGACGAGGACAGCGAGGAAACCGGCGAGGATGTCAGTCGGGATGACCATTGGGACTATGCGGAGATTCTATGGAACGGCATCCAGGCTAAAGCTGTCCGGGAGGCATTTGAAAAGCTGAATTACCGAGAGCAGACCCTTTTGGAAAAGAGAAACGCCATCTGTATGACTTGTGGGCGGGTCAGCCCCATCAGCACCCGGTTGGCCTTTGAAGAACTGGCAATCCTCTTTGAGGGCAGCACAGCCAGCGGTGCAGAACGGGCCTATCGTAAAGCCGTGGAGCATTTGGCCTGTCTGCTGACAGAAGCCGGAGTGCTTCACATGATCCGGCTGAAACGCAAATCCCAGACCAAACGCAAAAAGAAAATCGCCGCCGCTGTCTACCTGTATCAGGTGGACAACGACGGCGAATGGGGTGAAATTTCGTTTGATTTTGAGGCTGGAACAGCGGAGATTGTCCGGTTGGCAGAGTGGGATACGACAGTCAGCAAGAAATTTGCACAAAAAGCGATTCAATACATTCTGACCTGTAATGCTAAATTATGTAAAGAAACCACTCTAATATATGAATAAATGTCAACAGCTATGGATGGATTCCACTTCCTGTTGTGCTCCGCAATCGTTCATAGACAACACCTACCAACAAATCACGAACGGTATCTCCGAACTTGGCGTCATCCAGAACCCTTTCGCAGAACTGCTGATTCTGCGCCATGCGCCCGATAACCACGTCCATGAACGCATCATTAAAGGGAAACCGGAAATGTTCTTGTGAATTGTTGCGGGCTTGGACACGCAATTCCTCATTGGCATCCATATCAGAAACAATCTGTTCCAAGACCTTGTCGATGTTAGTAAACTCTGTGCCGAACTTTTCGTTGATTTTATCAATCAACTCAGACAGGGGAGCCTTTTCTTCCTCTGGCTTCGGTTTTCCGGGATGAAGTTTATTGGGCAACGGCTCACTCTGCTCCAGCGCAATAGACCCTTCAAAAATCTTCTGAACTCGGTAATATTGCAGCGATACTTCATCATCCAGAAAAATAGGACCGCCGCCCTCTCGCTTTGGCAGTTTCTTCTGAAGAAATTTTGCATAAGCATGGAACTTATGCAGGTCGGCATCATCTAATCGGATGATGTTGGTGAGAAATGTGTAGGTACGAACAAACTTTGCGAGGGTAGACTTGAATTCTTCCTGCTCGTTCTCATCCAAACCGTTATACCGATCCACTGCCGGATCAAGGAAACTGTTGAGTACGCCAAAATCCATATTTCCCTGTTTCTTGGTAGGCTTGAAAAATGCTTTGGAGAAAGCCTCAATCTCACTCTGCCAATACACACGAAATTCATCCAGTTTGGATTTCAGTTCATATACAATGTTGGCGTCTGTTGTCTCCTCAATGCTGGTTTCTTCATAATACGGGGCAAAAGCGGCCCGTATATCCTCGGCAGAATTTACAAAGTCCAAAACAAATGTATCATCTTTCCCAAAGCAGGTTCGGTTCAATCTGGAAAGTGTTTGGACAGCTTTTACACCGCTGAGCTTTTTGTCTACAAACATGGTGTGCAGCAACGGCTCATCAAACCCAGTTTGGTATTTTTCCGCAACCAAAAGTACCTGGTACTCGCCGCTGTGGAATTTTTCCGGCACTTCGCTTTCTTTTATCCCGTTTAGACTGACTTCGGTATATTCCTCGCCGCCATCATGAACAGTCCCGGAAAAAGCGATCAGGATGCCCAGCTCATTTTCGTATCCCATCTTTTTGATGTAACGCTGAAACTCCTGATAATACCGGACTGCGTGCAGGCGTGAGCCGGTCACTACCATTGCTTTTGCCTTGCCGCCAATCTTGTCTTTGGTGACAGTGCGGAAGTGTTCTACGATGATCTGGGTTTTCTGGGCCAGATTGTGCGGATGCAGACTTAAGAATTTTCCAAGCGCCTTATTTGCCTTGCTTTTTTCATAGCGAGGATCATCGGCAATTTTCTTGCCGATTTTGAAATAGGTATCGTAGGTCACATAGTTTTTCAGAACATCCAGAATAAAACCTTCCTGAATGGCCTGCTTCATCGAGTAAATATGAAAAGCATGGGGAATACCGCTTGCATCTGGGGTTCCAAACATCTCCAGCGTTTTCGCCTTGGGGGTTGCGGTAAAAGCAAAGAAGGACAGGTTAGGCAACCGACCATGTGTAGCCATTTCTTTTGCGATTTCATCCTCGCTGTCGGATTGCTTACGCTCTTCCTTGGCCTCCTCATCCGCAACCTTTTGGAGCTGTTCTTCTTCCGTTAGCCCCTCAGTGTTTCCCAGGATCGCCTTCATTTTTTTGCTGGCTTCTCCGGTCTGGGAAGAATGGGCCTCATCCACAATGACCGCGAACCGCTTGCCGCTTAAATCATCTACCTTTTCAAGGATAAACGGGAACTTCTGAAGTGTGGTAATAATGATTTTCTTGCCTGTGTTCAAAGCATCTGCCAGCTGTGCGGCGTTGTTGTCGATTTTAGTCACAACACCTTCCACGTGCTCAAACTGGTAGATGGTATCCTGAAGCTGTTTGTCCAATACGAGGCGATCTGTAATCACAATGATGCTGTTGAATACAACCTTGTCATTTTTATCGTGCAGGTTAGACAGGTGATGTGCCAGCCAAGAAATAGAGTTGGATTTTCCGCTTCCCGCACTGTGCTGAATCAGATAATTGTGTCCGGTTCCGTTTGCGTAGACATCGGCAACGAGTTTACGAACCACGTCCAGCTGGTGGTAACGTGGGAAGATCATAACAGACTTTTTGGGACTCTTTTTATCTTCCTGTAAATGGATAAATCGCTGTACAATGTCCAGCAGGCTGTCTTTTTGCAGGACTTCTTCCCACAGATACGAAGTCCGGTAGGTGCTGTTCCCAACAGGGTTTCCCTTGCCGCCGTTGTTCCCCTTATTGAACGGCAAAAAATAGGTGTTGATGCCATTGAGCTTTGTGGTCATCCACACTTCTTCGGTGTCCACGGCAAAGTGAACCAGGCATCGAGCTTTGAACGAAAGCAGAAGTTCTCTGGGATCACGGTCTTTCATGTATTGACGCTTTGCATTTTCGACAGTCTGACCGGTGATCGGATTTTTCAGTTCCACCGTTGCAACAGGCAGTCCATTGATGAACAGCACAACATCTATGGAGTTCTCATTTTTCAGGCTATAATGAACCTGCCGGGTGATGGAGAGAATGTTCTTCTCGTAAAGTGCCTGACTGGTTTGGTTCATGCCGCTGGCAGGCTTGAAATAGCACAGGGATAGTTTAGCGGGAGCATCTACAACGCCATGCCGCAGCACATATAATGTTCCGTATGTATCAAGATCACGATACAGCTTCTTCAGAAAACCCGTTTCCACATTCTCTCCGTGTTTTCTGCACAGCTTTTCCCATTCTACGGGCTGGCTGTCTTGAAGAAACTGAAAGAGCTGCTTGGTGTCTATGGCAAATTCACGATTATAGTCACGGGGATTCCCTTTGATATATCCGCCGTGGTCAAGCAGGCTGTATTCAATCTCTTGTTCAAATGTAATTTCTTTGGTTTCGATTGCCATTATTGACCACCTCCTATCAAAGTACAAATCCAAGGGATTAGCCCAACCATACCGCCAATGATAGCCGATATGACAGCAATCCGCCATTCCCGCCGGGAGAGTTTTCTCTCGGCTTTTTTTGCGGCCTTTTTGTTAGTGAAATAGTTATGACCATCCACTGTGAGGGACAGATAGTACGGAACGTTGTCAGCCCACTGTGTTTTTACATAACCACATTCTCTCAATTCCCGAAACGTATCCCGGAGCAGGGTATCCTGCTGCATGGATAATCCATCAAACCGCTTGCTCCAATAAGCCGCATTGTCCTGATCACTGGATTGTAGATCGATAATTTCTTTCAGCAAAGTTTCGCCTTGCGGTGACAATTCTTGATAGTTCACTCTACTGCCACCTTTCCGGTTACCACCTCGGAAATGACGCTTAGGCGGTATTCCTTTAGTTTTTCGATCTGTTCTGTAATATCTGCAATAATGCTGTCAATTCGTGCGGTTTCCTTATTCAAATATTCGGCAATCTCTTTTTGCTCATCCATTGGAATCAAAGGGAGAGGAACCTGCACAAAGTTTGAAAATCTCAAATCTTGACCATCACGGATAAAGTTTGCCGTGCGCTGCAATGCCTGAACATATCGGGGAGACTTAAACAGCCACTTGAAATACTCCGGTTCCACACCCGCCTTGGGCTTCAAAACGATGTAATGCCATGTGATGCACCCTGGAATATAGCTGATCTCCAGCCCGCCTTGAAAGCTACGCAGACTGATTATGAAATCGTTAGGCTCGACATGCTTCCAGTTTTCAAGCCCTTTATCGGCCAAAACAATTTTGTAGTTCTGCAGCTCCATGTAATCTTCTTGGGAGATAATGCCGTACTTTTGGCTGGCGGTTAGCTGAACATCTGTTTCGTGGCGGGTTTCTTTGCTTTGGAAAAACAATGCTTTTGCGGGTACAACTTTCCAATGAGAGGGGATATACCCAAGCCACTCGGTGCCGCTATCTTGCATTTCGGCAGTGGAGTCGATTCCTTTGGTAACAGCGGTAGATATAGCAGATGTTCTCTTTTCACGCAATAGGTTTACCAACATTGTTTTTTGGGAAATTAAATCATCAATTTCAGCGGTTTTTTCATCAAGATATAACGCTATACTATTTTGCTGTTCCAAAGGGGGAATAGGTATTTTTTCTCCTATATATCGTCCTACATTTAAATTTTGAATTCCGGTCGTTTGATTAAAATACAACCGATTAATCCCTATGCTAAATAAAGTAGAAAATATATATTTATAAAAACTTGAAGATTGGTTTTCTTTAACTCGAAGTGCTTCTAAAAAATTAGCATATAATGCAGGCGATTTTTTATCATATATTACTACCCTGCCAACAGGTGTGGTCTCCCCGCCACCTGATTTCTCAATGAGTAAATCACCATATGATAATGTGAGCTTTTCTATCTGAGCTGTTGAATAGTTACGAACAGTATATTCTCTATCCAGAACGCACAAATGAGCATAATCAAAGTCAGCAACTCTAATGCACGGACAATCAAATTCATTATCTGCTGGATCAGTTCCCCATGCCCCTCCCTGTCTAAAAAGAAGACCATATTTAATTTTTTGAACTTTCCATGTAGCAGGGATACTCATAGCCCAATTTATATTGCTATCTTTATATGTTGGGTAATATTTCATTCCGCAAGCACCTCCGCCAAACTCGCTTGGATACGCTCCTCCAAAGCCTTAATTTCTTCCATAATCACAGAACTGTCACGCAGCGGAGTGAACTTGTAGAAATAACGGGTAAACGGAATCTCATAGCCGATTTTGGTCTTGCTCTCGTCAATCCAGGCATCCGACACAAACGGCAGAACCTCACGACGGAAATATTCGTGGATGTCTTCCTTCAACGGCACCATTTCGTAGTCACGAAGTCTGCAAATAAAAAGTCAATAGGGAGATGAAGAAAAATTGAGGCGGGAAAA
>OBJQ01000870.1_pt1 | contig 18868 bp, 17 predicted proteins | sample 1519921 | NCBI WGS metagenome assembly OBJQ01 (sample SAMN04209244, study PRJEB22552) | human gut metagenome | biome: gut; material: feces | host: Homo sapiens | place: USA: Oklahoma
CTCGGCACCATGGCAAAAGAACAAACGAAGCAGGCTGTACCGCTCGGAATAATCCGAAGCGTACAGCCTGTTTCGTCTGCTCTACATCTTTTCTTCCATGATTTCGCACATAATATGAATCATGAGAATATGCATTTCCTGAATACGCGCCGTCACATTTGACGGCACGTCCAAGGACACATCGCTCAGTGCCGCCAGCTTACCGCCGCCTGCACCGGTCATGGAAATAATGCGCAGGCCTTTCTGCTTGGCCGTCTCCACGGCCCTTACGACGTTGCCGCTGTTGCCGGACGTAGAAATGCCGATGAGCACATCTCCGGCTTGTCCCAATCCCTCTACCTGGCGGCTGAAGATCGTATCAAAGCCGTAATCGTTACCTACGGCTGTTAAGACGGACGTATCCACGGTCAGCGCCAGGGCCGGCAAAGAGGGACGTTCTTTTTTGAAACGACCGATGATTTCCGCTGCCATATGCTGCGAGTCGGCAGCACTGCCGCCATTGCCGCAAATAAGGAGCTTGTGGCCTGACTCCAGAGCCTCACGGGCGAGGAATCCGGCCGCTTCTATGCGGCTTTCCAAGGCTTTTGTCGCCTTGAGCACCGCTTCGTGCTCGGCCATTCGTACACTTGTTATACTCATATCCGGTTCCGTCCTTTCTCCGATCGTCAAGTACTCTTAGGTAATTTAACTCTTGCAGGATGTGCCGATAGGCGCCAGAGATGCCCATGAGCGGCAGTGCGCTATATTCCGCAGCTGTCCGGAAATGCAGAACTGCCCTCGCTGTAATACAATGCCGACCAGGATTCCTATCAAGAGTCCCGTAATCGCCATCTCCTCCACCTGCTTTCTTTGTTATATGATGCGGAACACACCTTTATTTATAATACACTAATCCGGTATAAAAATCAGCATAAATAAAAAATTCCTATAATCCCAGACGGGCAGCACACAATTTTATATAGACCGAGCATTACCAATGGGTGATGCGTTCCTTGAATGAACATTGAGTTTTGCCCTCAGCAAATGAATGAGCTGCGTCTCCCATACCCGTCAGCAATGTCATCGGCATTTATTCTCCCGCTACTTTCATTAAAAGTTCGGCTCTAACCGTTTCCCAAGATTCAATAACACCGGTCCCATTACGGCTTTCATATACGGTAAATTCCGTATGCCACGGCCAGCGACCGTCAGCATTGGGGGAATACCCCTTTAAGTGCAGGCCGATGACGGTAACGTCTATCGTAGAACCACGGCCGTTTACCAGAACCGGGTATTTCGCTTCCAGAAAACGGGCGAAACCTGCAGCTTCCCTGTAATACGGTTCCACTTCGGCAACGGAGGATGCATTGACCTGAAACTCAAATATACCGTTATTCCAGGCATTAAGATGATGCTCCTCCACATCTCCGCCTCTTAGACCATGAACGACGGGATTCGGAATTTGATACGTCGCACAATAGTCGGCAACAGCCAATTCTCCGATAGGACGGCGGTAGTCATAGTATATATGCTCTTCCTCGCCGATAAGCCACGGTAAAAAGGGCGGCACCACCCTCCCTCCGGAATAGCCTCTCCATATGGTAAAAGGCGCCTCCGGATACGCATGCAAGGTAACGACATACTGAATATTAAAAGGAAAAAAATAATTCTCCGGCACAAGAGTATACGCATCAGACCCGAACTCGTTATTCAATGCGCAAATAATTGCATCCCTGTCTCGAGAAATTTCCCGACACGCACAGCCGAAAAACAAAACCGCAACAAGCAAAATACTTCCTATGACGGTCCCAATCCGGTTACGCCGCATCTTTTCAAACACATTATTCATAATATATCCCGCCTGAAATCGGGCCTGAACATTCCCTTCCCGGTAAACGAAAACGCCACAGCAAAGCGTATATGCCTGCTGCGGCTGTATTTTCAGTGAATTGCCCGGAAACATTTCGGCACATAGTTTACCGCTAGTATATTACCATTTTTCTGCTAGCGTTCTTTATGCAATACTGTTTCGGCATTGTAGTTCTGTACGGCCTTTACAAGCATCGACTTCCGTACTCTCATAATACCGAATCCTATTATGACAAGGGCTATTATAAACGGAGCAAGTACCGGCAAAATCTCGATGAGATTTATCAGACGGCCAACCCGCCCATGGTAATGCTCTTTGGAGGACGGCGTCATTTGACCGACGGCAATAAGAAAATTATCATCAAATATGCAAAAAAGAAATACTGCCGCAAATATAACGAAAATAATACCTGCATAGACCAGCAATAATTTTTTGGCAATTGCGTTGCAAATGGATACTCAAGCTTCCGGCGGAATCGCTTCCGCTCCCGGTATATTTTTAAACCACTGTTCCGCCCGCTTCGCTTCCGCTGCTCTCGGTGCTTTTTTTTCGTTCATACGTATATCATCCTATGTGCTGCCGGTGTTGCAACCGGCCGACTAACAAAAATACTTATCCGCCTTATTGCTTAAGAAAGCAGCGGAACGGTCTTTCAGGTTCTATATTTTACGGGATAGTGCGCCTCTAAATTATCAATGAGTTCACTGCCGTCGGTCAGGCACTTATTGTCGTGAAAATATAAGACAGCACGGTGATTTCCCGGAAATTCTTTTGCTACAATGGAGATGCTTTCACCAAGGCGGTTAACGGAAAACTGTAAAGATTCCTTCGGCGCAAAGTATTCTTCTTTTGTGCTCTGAAAGTAATGTTCTTTCCATTGTAAACTGCCTCCTCTAATGTAGTATTCTGGACATGGACCCAACGAGCTTGATAGTAACATATTTATTTACACCGGAACAGCATCGCATGAAAATCTAGTCGAATCTGTTAGATAACAGGTCTTACTCCTGACAAAAATTAAACTTTTCCACATTTTTGGAACGCAACCCGCCAGTAGGCTCAAGCTTTTACACTCTCTTCATATTGTCATTCTCTTTTTCCAATTCTTCATCCTTATCTGCTTCTTATTAATACGCTTTCCGTCTATATTACCAGAGTCCCATAAGACGTTGTATATATAAAGAAACGATAGAAATCGCAACCCAGCAACAACATCCCAAGATTAATATTTTACTGCTCTCTTTCAATAATTTTACAATATTCGTATTCAACCCGATTGCCATCATAGCCATGACAATCATAAACTTGGATAGCTCTTTCAACGGGCTGAATACACTCTGCGCAACGCCAAGATAGGCAACAACCGTTGTAATTAAAGAGGCGACAATAAAAAATAAAATGAATTGCGGCAAAATCTTATTGATGTTTAAAGGCACCGCCTCACCGATCTGCGCCTTATGAGCCTTATGTGTCTCGTATAATCCGAGACATAAGGTGATCGGAATAATTGCCAACGTTCGCGTAAGTTTAACAATGGTCGCATATTCCAAAGCATGAGAACCCGTATGCATTTCATCCCAAACGGCAGCTGTAGCGGTCACTGAAGACGTATCGTTAACGGCGGTCCCTGCAAACAACCCGAATCCCGTATTGGTTAACCCCAGCCAATCACCTAAAGACGGAAACAGAAAAGCGGCTACGACATTGAAGAAAAAAACTACGGAAACCGCTTGAGCAACCGCTTCATCTTTGGCCTTAATAACAGGAACCGTAGCTGCAATCGCGGAGCCTCCGCAAATGGAAGAACCGACTCCGACCAGCACTGCCGCCTCGCCATTAACATGAAACAGTTTGTAGACTATGTATGCAGTAAGCAGTGACGTCGTGATCGTGCTGATAATAACGGGCAACGAGGCGGCACCGACACGCAGAATATCTGAAATATTGAGTCCGAAGCCTAAAAAAACAACGGCATATTGGAGTACTTTCTTAGAGACAAAGCCGATACCTGCGGCCGTATTTTGTCGTTCTTGATAAAAACAAGCCGTAATCATACCTATAATGATAGCAAAAATAGGTCCTCCCACCATGGGAAAGACTTTTCCCAGTAAAAAACACGGAATTGCCAACAGCAGACATAATAGAAACCCCTTACCTTTAGTGGTGATGAAATCCATCCCGAACAGCTCCTCTCACGGTTACCGCTACTCGTATATATACTTATATTTCGCAAAAAAGCCACAGCAGAGATTCGAAAATTCTTGCTGTGACTGGCTTTGCACTGGTGCGCCCAAGAGGATTCGAACCTCCGGCACGCAGTTTAGGAAACTGCTGCTCTATCCACCTGAGCTATGGGCGCATGCAGATTATAACTACGTATATCATCATACCATGTATAAAGCGGCAAGGCAATTTTCCATTCCCTTTTCCGTGCTATAATAGGCGTATATTACAACAAGGGGAAATGCGTATGATAATCGATTTGGACAAAATCGCAACGGAAGGACGCAGCGAGGCGAGCCGCCGCATCGATACGGTCACAACGGAAGACCTCGTCCGCATCATAAACGACGCCGACAAGGCCGTTGCGGCGGCAGTAGAGAAAATCCTGCCCGCCGTGGCGGCCGTCATTGACAAAACGGCTGCACGTATACGCGCCGGCGGCAGACTCATATACGTAGGAGCCGGTACGTCCGGGCGCCTCGGCGTCCTCGACGCGGCCGAATGCCCGCCGACATATAATACGCCGCCCGAACTCGTACAGGCCCTCTTAGCAGGCGGCAAAGAGGCCATGTTTCGCGCAGTTGAAGGAGAAGAAGACAAGCCGCAACAGGGAGCGGCAGATATACGGACACTCTCCTTAACGGCAACCGATACGGTCATCGGCCTCAGCGCCTCAGGACGCACGCCCTACGTGATCGGGGCCCTGGCCTGTGCGAAAGAGCTCGGTGCTTACACGATCTCCGTCACATCCTCACCCGGCTCAAAGCTCGCCGCCGTTGCCGACCGGGATTTGTGCGCCCTGACGGGACCGGAGGTCGTAACCGGCTCGACGCGCATGAAAGCCGGGACTGCGGAAAAAATGATATTGAATATGATTTCGACAGGCGTCATGATCCGCCTCGGCAAGGTCTACGGCAATCTCATGGTTGACGTGAAGGCGACGAATGAAAAACTTGCAGAGCGTGCTGTGCGCATTGTCATATCCGCCACGGCCCGTGACAGAGCCGAAGCGGAGGCGGCCCTTACAGCATGCGGCGGCAAAGCAAAAACGGCGATTGTCATGCTGCTCCGTCACCTTTCTGCAGACGCTGCCGAAGAAGCGCTCCTTAAAAACAAGGGACATATACGACCGACCATTGAGGACACACGCCATGAACTATAGAGAAGCGGCACAGGAAATATACGCCTGCATCGGACCGGCCGAAAATATCACAGCCCCGTACAACTGTATGACGCGCCTGCGCTTCACTGTAAAAGAAGCCAAGTTTACTAAAGAGGATCTCCTTGCCATAGACGGTGTCAAGGGTGTCAACCTGTCCGGCACGGAGTGGCAAATTGTCCTCGGCCCGGGCAAGGCCGCCAAGGTAACGGCCGAGCTGAAAGCCATCCTGCAAGAACACAAGCCCGGAGGAGGATTGTCGGACCTTGCCGAGGCGGCCCGAGCCGGTGACGGTACGGCCCTGCACGACGCCATTCGCCGCAAGAACAGCAGTTCCTGGCAGGAAGGACTGCGCAAGATTGCGCGCATCTTCGTTCCCATTATTCCCGCCTTCATTGCCTGCGGCCTCATTACGGGAATATTGAATACAGTCGGCAAAATCGATCCGTCTCTCACGACTGCCGCTTGGTTCCAGTTGGCCGCCGTCGCCGGCAACGCAGCCTTTTACGGCCTCAACCTCTTTGTCGGCATCAACGCGTCCGAAGAATTCGGCGGCACGCCCGTCATCGGCGGTGTACTGGCAGCTTTTATGAGCCATCCCGCTTTGTCGTCGATTATGCTTTTTGACGAGGCCTTGACGCCCGGACGAGGCGGTATCATCGCCGTTATTTTACTCTGCTTTTTTGCGGCAGCCTTGGAAAAGCGGCTGCACCGCTTCATTCCGGATATGTTTGACTTGTTCTTGACCCCCTTATTGACCGTGATCATTTCCGCAGTCGTCGCCATCGTTATCTGCCAACCTGTAGGCGGCTTTCTTTCTGCCGCCGTCGGCACGGCAGCGACGACATCCGTTAAACAGGGCGGTGCCCTCACGGGCTTTATTTTGGGCGGAACTTTTCTGCCCCTGGTTCTCCTCGGCATTCATCAGGGACTCACGCCCATTCACGCGGACCTGCTCACCCGTTACGGAGTAACCGTTCTCCTGCCGATTCTGGCCATGGCCGGTGCCGGACAGGTCGGTGCGGCACTGGCTGTTTACGTGAAAACGAAGAATAAACGCCTGCGCAAAACTATCGCCTCTGCCTTACCGGTCGGCATCATGGGCATCGGTGAACCCCTCATTTACGGAGTCACATTGCCTTTAGGCAGGCCCTTCATCGGCGCCTGTCTCGGCGGTGCCTGCGGCGGTGCCGTACAGGCCGCCTTCGGTATCGGTGCGGCCACCCTCGGCATTTCGGGACTGCCGCTGGCAGCGGCAACAACGAATATTCCCGTCTATATAGCGGGTCTTGCTGCAGCTTACGGCATCGGCTTTGCAGCGACATACATTATCGGTTTTACGGACCCGGCGCCGGAGGAGGCAGCTTCATGAATAAGGGCATTTCTCTCTACCCCGGCCTCGATAAGAGCGCCGATATTCGGCAATCCTTGGATCTCGCCGCAGATCACGACATAGGGACTTATTTTTGCTCCCTGCATATACCCGAATCGGACGTAAGGGCACTGAAACGGGATTTACGGTATATCTTGGCCGACGCCGCCGCAAAAAAAATGGAAGTCATTGCCGATATTTCGCCGACCGCCCTTTCTCGCCTGCACCTGACGGCGGAAGATCTGTTCCGCTCCCATATTACACTGCGCCTGGACGACGGCTTTACGGCGGAAGAAACGGTACGCTGCAGCCTGTCCGGAACTGTTTGCCTGAATGCCTCGACCGTGACGGCAGCCTTCCTTCAAAAGCTCTCTGCAGGCGGTGCCGACTTTTCCCGCATCAAAGGGCTGCACAATTTCTATCCTCGTCCCGGAACGGGCCTAATGCCGGCTTTTTTCACTTCGCAAACGGCATTGTGTCATGCCTATGGTCTCTCCGTCGGAGCCTTTGTGGCTGCTGTGACCAATCGCCGCGGCCCGCTGTACGAAGGATTGCCGACAATTGAAAACACGCGTTCCCTTTCCATCGAAAAGAGCGCCTTTGTCGTCAAAGCTCTCGGTGCAGACCATATTTTTATAGGCGATTCACGGCCATGCGCAAAAGATATGCAAGCCCTCTCCGCCGCCGCGCAGACCGATGCGGATATCATCATCATTCCCGTTATACTCCGCGATACATCGGAAAAAATACGTAAACTTCTGAACCGTATCTACACGCCTCGCCCGGACAAAGCGGAGCATATCATTCGCGCCAAAGAAAGCAGAACCCATGCCAAAGGCCTTTTCATCAAACCGCTGACGACACTGCCGGCACGACGGCAACGGGGCGACATTACTGTAGACAATGCGGATTTTCTCCGCTACGCCGGTGAAATCCAGCTCATAACGGCTCCCATGCCGGCAGAACCGCGAACCAACACCATCGCCGCCATCCCGGAAGAACACTGCTATCTTTTGGACTGCCTGTGCGGCGACAAAAAATTTACCTTCCGGTTCATAGAATAATCGAATCGTAATGAACAGAGTCCCTCCGTTACTGCGCCTTATTTCTAAATAACCATCCTGCCGCCGGCATTGTGGCGGCGGCTATGCAAATCATCGGCACGAAGTCAAAGGAAACATCTGCCAATGCAGCCCCTTCGAGGTAAATACGGCGCACCGCATCAACGGCGAAGCGTAACGGGTCGATATAGGTAATATATTGAAGAAAGTCCGGCATATTATGAATCGGTGTCGCCACCCCCGAAAGGAGTACCAACGGCATCATAAACACGAGGAGGTACACAAGAACTTGCTGCATGTTCTTGGCTATAGACGAGAGAATGAGCCCGAAGCCGGTTCCGCTCAAGGAAAAAACGGTAATAACGGCCATAAGGGCAAAAAAAGAACCGTTAAAAGGTACGTCAAACCAATACCGTGCCAATAAGAAAAGCAACGTGCTTTGAAAAATCCCTACGCACATCGGCGCGAGCGCTTTGCCGGCTAAGATTTCCGATTGCGTCAACGGCGTTACCAGGAGCTGGTCAAAGGTCCCCTGTTCCCGTTCTTTCGCTACGGACATGCCTGAGAGCATCAGGATTTGGATGAATGAAATCATAGCGATGAGGGACGGCAAGAAATTCCATCGCGACATCTGGTTCGGATTGTACCACGTCCGCGTGACAAGTTCCGCCGGACTCTTAATGCCATGCTCCGCATTACAGGTCATGACGATATTCGTCACATAGCTTTCGGCACGGCCTGCAATCGAAGGATTACGGCCGTCCAGAAGAAGCTGGACGGCCGCTTCCCGACCTCCCCGGACACGATCTTCGAAATCGGACGGAAAGACGACGGCAAAAATAACCTCACCTGATTCTACCAGTCGTCCCGCATCCTCTACATTACCGACTGTCGCCTTTCTTTCAAAAAAACCGGTCCCATCCAAATGAGACAAGACCTCACGTGACGATTGGCCATGTGACTGATCCACCACCGCATAAGGCGCCTCAAGCAAATCATAGTTGGCGGCATAGCCGAAGAGGGCCCCTTGGATAATAACTCCCATCACGATGATGAAGCGCAGCCGCGGATCTTTGAAGATACTCAAAAATTCCTTTTGAATCATAAATAACAACTGCTGCCGGCGCATCACTCCACCTTCTTTCTCGTCAGACGGAATGTGAGCCCGAAGAACAGTCCCAAATAGCCCAGTAAGATCAGACCGTTTTTGATGATAAGCGCCCAATTATTACCTACGAGGAGAAGTGATTTTAAGAGTTGCAAATAGTAGGTAGTAGGGAACAGTTCGCCGATCACCTGGATGGCAATCGGCTCCGAATGAAAGTCAAAAATGAATCCCGAGAGCATTACCGACGGCAAAAAGCTCACATAAACAGCCACCTGACAGGCAACGAATTGATTCCTTGTGAGGGCCGAAATGACAAGGCCGATACACAGGGCCACCATCAAATAGAGCATGGATACTCCCACGATGAGGATAAGAGACCCTCGCATCGGCAAATCATACAACATGCGTCCGGCAACAAGGCATAGGCACAGCCCTCCCACGGCGACTGCAAAGTAAGGTAAAATCTTCGCCACGACAATTTCCCATACGCGGACGGGTGTTACAAAGAGGGATTCGAAGGTGCCCCGCTCCCATTCGCGGGCCATGACGATAGCCGTCAGAAATACCCCCGTAATGGTTAGGACGAGCATCAAAATACCGGGTACGAAGAACCATGTGGACGTATTTGCATCGTTGAACCAAAGGCGACTGTCTACCGTAATTTGTCCGTATCCCCGATTCCCCGCCTCGGTGCTTGCCGCCATAGACGCCGCCTTTGCAAGAACCGCCGTCGACACATAGGCGCCAGTCACTTGCGCCGTCGTTGCGTCGCCGCCGTTCAGAATAAGCTGGATTTGCGCTTCCTGACGATAGAGCTTTGATGTGAAATCGGCAGGCACTACAATGATCGCATCCGCTTCATGAGCAGTCAGCATCTTGGTTGCTATTTTCATATCATACACATAGGTCGGATTAGAATATTCCGAACCGTCCGTAAAACTCACCATTTGCCGCGCCGTTGGCGAATTATCTTCCAACACAACCGCCACCGGTACATGCTTTACGTCAAGGCTCATGCCGTAACCGATGATTAAAATAAGCATGAGAGGAAGTACAATCCCCATGAGGAGTGAACTGTTGTCGCGAATCAGCTGGAATACTTCCTTACGGAGGAGCGCCCCTAAACGGTTTCTTGTTCGATTCATGCACTCATCTCCTTGCCGCTTCTACAATACGAATAAAAATTTCATTCATGTCCGCACGGTCCGCGTGCATCTGCTGCCGTATTTCGTCAGGCTTACCGAGGACGAGCAGGGTGCCGCGGTCCTGAATAATGAAGCGGTCGCAATACTCGGCTTCTTCCATAAAGTGGGTCGTAATAATAATGGTCGTCCCCTCCAGGGCGAGACTCGTAATTCGCTGCCAGAATGCGCGCCGCGCCAGAGGATCGATGCCGGAGGTAGGTTCATCAAGAAATAAAATTTGCGGCTTATGAATGAGTCCGGCAGCCATCGACAGGCGCTGTTTATATCCCATGGATAATTCATCAGCCGCTACATTTCTTTTTTCCGTTAAATGAAACTCTGCCAATAATTCTTCAATACGGTTTTTAAGTTTGTCCCCGAACAACCCGTAAGCACCGCCGAAGAATCTGAGATTTTCGTACACTGTAAACGTCCCGTACAATGAGAATTTTTGCGCCACATAGCCGATATTCGCCCGCGCCTCCGTACGGGCTGTCCGCAAATCAACACCGGCCACGGACAAGGAACCGTCGGTAATCGGCAAGAGCCCGCAGAGCATTTTAAAGGTCGTCGTCTTGCCGGCCCCGTTAGGGCCCAGAAGGCCGAACACCTCTCCTTGGTGTACATTGAAGGTCGTACGATTAACAGCCACGAAATCTCCGAACTTCTTTACCACATGATCTACGGCAATATCGATAGGCCCTGTTTCCAAATCGGTTTTAAAGGTCTTTACCTCCGACGGAGTAATGCCCGTGTAAGATGAATCGTCTTCAACCTCTCCCATTTGCGGTGTATTTCCGTCCGGCTGTCCCGCTTTGTAGAGAATCATCATAAAAGCATCCTCTAAAGAGCTGTCTACAGGCTTTACATCAGTGTTTAAGGGGGCTAACCAGGGCACGACACCCCCTGCTTCACGAGTAATAAATCGCACCACCCCATGAGAAGGCACAGCATCAATGACACGCGGATCGTCGAGGAGGCGACTTTGCAACATCCGCAGGGGAATCGTCGCCGGCGGCGTCGCTTCAAAGCAACGTCCCGCAGCCATTTTGCCGAGCACATTCGGATGATCCATGGCAAGAATATGCCCTCCATGCATCATATACACGTAATCACATCTTGCCGCTTCATCCATATAGGCCGTACTGACAAGAACCGATAAGGATTCATCGGCGATAAGCTGCTCCAATATGCCCCACAATTCCCGGCGCGACAAGGGGTCAACGCCGACATTCGGTTCATCCAAAATCAAAAGCTTCGGTGACCGCACAAGGGTGCACGCAAGACCCAGCTTTTGCTTCATCCCGCCCGACAGATTGCCGGCTAAACGCTCCGTAAATTGGTCAAGACCCATCATAACCAGTAAGCGGTGAAAGCGCTCCGGGCGAATCTCCCCGGGCACACCGTGGAGATCAGCGTAGAGCTCCATATTTTCCTTCACCGATAAATCTTCATAGAGACCGAACTTTTGCGGCATATAGCTTAATTGCTCCTGTACCTCTTGCGGATGGTCGGGAACGGATAATCCGAAGGCGACAAGATCCCCGCCGGTCGGTGTCATCAATCCGCAAAGAAGACGCATGAAGGTGGTCTTTCCCGCTCCGTCAGGACCGATAAGCGCCGTCATTTTTCCCTTCCTGACAGTTATGTTCAAATGATCCAGGGCGATTGTTTCCGTTCCTGTTTTATCTGTAAACACCTTGTAGAGATTTGCAGCACGCACTAAGGCAGCGTCATCCATCGCTTCCGTTGCGGCAGCCGAAGTTTCGGGCATCACCGATTGTTCTCCACTCATGACGGTCCTCCTCTGCATCTACAGATCGAATATAACCGTAGCCGGCATACCCATACGAAGGACATTATCCGTATCATCTACGTAGACACGGACTTCGTACACAAGGGCTGTCCTAAGTTCATTGGTTTGTACAGTCTTCGGCGTAAACTCCGCCGTTCCCGAGATATAGCCTACTTGTCCTATCAAGATTTTATCGAGTCCGTCAAGCTTTACATGCGCTTCCTGACCTTCGCGGATCTTCGGCAGTTCCGTTTCATTTACGTACGCCCGTATCCACTTTCGCGTCAATACGGATTCTTTGAATACCGGTTTTTGCGGGGACGCCATATCACCCGGTTCAAGCAAACGAGACCGAATCACACCGTCACTTGGTGCCTTGAGTTCGTATTGCGACAACACATATTCTTGGCGCGCCAACTCATCCTTCATGGATTGGAGGGTCGCTTCCGCTTGTGCCACATCTTCCGAGCGGGAACCGTTAACAAGTTTATCCAGTTCCGCTTCGGCTTGTGCCAATTGGGCCTGCGCCGCATCGTAATTCGATTGCTCTTTATCAAACTCCAATTCCGAAATCATACCTTGCCGGGCCAGTTCCCGTTTACGGCTAAAGGAACTTTCCGCCAGGTTCAAAGCGGCTCCGGCTTGATCCGCAGCATCTTGAGCTACCCGAATATCTTCTGCACGAGCCCCGTTTACAAGCTTATCTACTGCTGCCTGTTGGGCTGCAATTTGGGATTTTAATTTATCAATAGAGAGAACGAGCTCATGACTGTCGAGCTTGGCAAGGACTTGGCCGGCTTTCACCGTATCGCCCTCATTCACGAAAATCGAATCAATGCGATCGCTGGCACGGAACGCGAGGGATACCTCGCGAATATCCACATTTCCGGATACCGACAAGACTGCATGACGCGGCATGTAAACTTGACTATAGTACGTATAACCGCCTCCAACCGCAAGAACTGCAATGATAACGGCACCAACAATAAATTTTTTCCTCGTATCCATAATCGACCTCTAACCAACCATAATTTTTTTATGATTATATTATACCGTCATACAAAATTTTCGTACATCATTAGGTATGGGTCATTTAATTTTTATTTTTTGAAAACAAAAAGATACTCATGCGCGATGAGCAGGAAATTGTATTTTATACTGTTCGTCTTCCAATATCCCGTAGCGCGGCAGTTATGTTGTTCTTTTATAATCAATTCTTTCAGCCTAAAGCCGGATTCCTCAAAAATACGCATAACTTCAAAAGACATGGGCTGCATATATCCCTTTTTACGCGTATCGCCCATGAGAATGGCACAGAATTTACTGGGCTTTAAAACGCGATAAGTTTCTGCGGCAACTTTCTTCATTTCATCAAGAAATGAATCTATTTTCAACAGCGACAAATCTTCCTGAATATTTTCACTGTAATGAATAATATCGGCATAGGGCGGATGCGTACAAATTAAGTCGATACTTTCATCTGATAAGAAATCCAACTCCCGCGCATCACCCTTGTGAAGCGCTATATTACCGTCAGCACCTTCATGTGTAAAGTCAATCTTTTCTTTACACCGTTCTAAGGCAACGTCGTTCACATCAATACCGATGCAATTACGGTTTAATAATTTCGCCTCAACCAAAGTCGTACCACCGCCGACAAACTGATCCAACACCAAATCGCCTACTTCAGAATAGCGTAACAAAATATTTCGAGGAATATAGGGCGACCAGTTGCCGCGCCATTTGGCATCATGTGTAGCCCAATCACCTCTTTGCGGAAAGGACCAAAGTGTCGTCATCTGCAGCTCAAAATTTTCAGGCTCCCATTTTTTTATCTTCGTTACCATTATACAAATACTTCTCCCACAATACCGTTTTCTAAATCCTTAATGTTATAAATGTGTTCCATAATATCAAAAGTCTCTTCTAAATTGTGTCGTGCACTTGCCCAACCCTTGCCATCTGTGAACCAAACAAAGGCAAAGCCCTCTATCGTATCCGTTTCCAAGGCCAAAGTCTTGTAGCTGCGTGCCGTTTCATTCAGCTTACTGCCGGCACTGGCATAAAAATTGGCTTCAATTCCATAAGTCATGTTTTTTGTCTTAACAACAAAATCAAACCGCTTCTCTGCCCTTCCGTCATTAGAAATGGCACCTAAGTCAATGCCCCACTTGCCCGTAATTTCGTGAATATACATTTCTTTAAAATAGGAGTCTCCTTTTACGAAGCCATTTTTCTTAATAAACGATTCAACCAGGTCTTCCATCAAATGACCGCCGCGATTCTTTCTACCGTTTGAATCAAGCCCTGTTTCTACACCTGTGGCATAGTCGAATACGCTTTGAATAATTCGGTGCGACAATAATTCAAAAAGGCCAGTCCTCTCCATGAAATATACATATCGGTCAACAGGTATTCGATTTTCTGTAAATACTTGATGAGAAAAATCATAAATATAACCGCCCTGTTCATCTTGGCAGTATATCTCCTCTTTTCTGACAGCTAATAGTAAGGGGATACATTTCAACACCTCCGGGTATTTCCCGAGAATATGTCGGAAGTCTTTTTCTATAGTCTTTGAACCGACAAGGGTATTCAATATATTTAACTCTATTTTTAATTCGGCCACATTACGATAGACTTTGGCAAAGTCGATATAATAGTCATACGTCGCAATGCTGTCGCGAAAACCGGCCATCCATTTCATAAAGTCTCGTTTCATACTTCGCCTCCTCTCAATTTAATTTAACATGTTTGCTTTAAAAATTGCTGATAAGCAGTTCTTTTATTTTTCCCCGAGCCGAACCTTTGCTGTTAATAGCCCGTTTAGCTTCCACTCTTCGTATCTTGAAGGCTCTGTACAGGTCATCAAAAAAGTTATCCTTGTCATCAATGTTTTTAGGATCCCCGTTGCTCAATAGGAATTTTGCCCCTTTTCCGGCAATACGTTTGACAAATTCCCCCAATTCCAATTGTGCCGTATCATCAAATCCCGCATCAGTGTATGCCGTAAAGGCGGCCGTTTTAGTAAGCGGACGATACGGCGGATCAAGGTAGACAAAGGTTTTGTCGTCAATAAAAGCTTCAGCTTCCACATAGCTCCCACAGGCAATAGTTACATTCTTTAATTTTTCCGCCACTGCGTAGAGATTTTTCGCATCACAAATCAAGGGTCGCTTATAGATCCCCATGGGCACGTTGAAGATGCCTTGTTTATTAACGCGATAAAGCCCGTTAAAACAGGTCTTATTCAAAAAAATTAAAAGGGCCGCCCGCCGTACTGCCGTCGTTTCGTCATGCAGCGCTCTTAATTCATTAAATTCATGCCGTTTTTCCAGATAATAAGTCTTACGTGTCTCTATAGCCTGCGGAATGTATTCCCTTTCATATGAAGCAAGAATTTCCACAAGAAAGTCTGTCCGGTCCCGTATGGCCTTATAGGCGACAATGAGATCCTCGTTTGTGTCGCTTATATACACGCGCGACAGCTCATAACGCTTGAGAATGTCGAATAAAACAGCACCGCCGCCGATAAAAGGCTCTACATATGCATCTATATGGCCGTCACCGAAGGGATAGTATGCTGAAATTTCGGCCAATAGCTGCCCTTTTCCTCCGGCCCATTTCAAAAAGGGCTTGCCCTTGTTCGCTACCGCCGGTTTATAATCATCCTTTCGGAAGATATATGTTAGTGCATTATTGCTTGCTGCTGTGGATTCCATAAATTGCTCCTATTGTAAAACCAATATTTTATAACTGTCTTATTCCACAAAAACAGGCTTGTTGTTTACAAAAGCGGCAATGCGCGCCAGGGATTCGACGCGGTAGCCTTTTTCTTCCAGAGCCGCCCGGCCCGGTTGAAAGGTCTTTTCGATGACTATGCCTACGCCCGCTACAACGGAACCGGCCGTTTCGACGATAGACGCCAGTCCCAGCGCGGCGGCACCGCTGGCGAGGAAGTCATCCATAATAAGAATCTTCTCACCTGCCGGGATATAGGCCTTATTGACGCTTGCCGTATAAGTTTCTTCTTTTGTATACGAGTAAATATCCGCCGTGTAAACGTCGTCCTCCATAAGGATGGATTTTTTCTTGCGTGCAAAAACGAAGGGTATATTCCCCATAGCCGCAGACGTTGCCATTGCAACGGCAATACCCGATGATTCTATGGTTAAAATGCGATCCGCCTGTACGTCTGCAAAACGGGCGGCAAATTCCCGACCCATATGCATTATAAGGGCTGTATCAATCTGCTGATTAAGAAAATTATCAACTTTTAAGAGGCGGTTATCAATGATTGATCCGTCCTGTACGATACGTTTCTTCAGTTTCTCCATCTGTCCCCCGAAGTATTAAAAGTGTACGACCGTCACGCCGTCGCCGCCGCTTTGAGCATCATCCGGAGCGTAGGCTTTCACAAAAGGCTGGGCTGCCAAATACTCGTGCACCTGCTTGCGCAGGGCACCGCTTCCCTTACCGTGAATAATCCGTACCGGACTGAAGCCGGCAGCCAGAGCCTGATCCAAAAAACGGGATACTTCCGGCAGCGCTTCGTTTCCTGTCTTACCGATAATGTTTATCTCTGTCGCCACGCGTCCCGTGCGTACGGGACGAAAGGTAGAGGCCGCAGCGGCACGTTTTTCCGCCTGCCGTTCTTTCTTTACTTCTTCCGGATAAGGTGCGCTGAGCTCGGCAAGGCCTACGCGGATAGTCATGCCCCGTGCCGAGACGGTCAGGCGTTTACCCTTTATTTCTTCCACCTTGCCCAAGGCACCGAGAGAGTTGATATATACGGTGTCACCCGGTTTCAGCGTTTTCGAATTCACGGGAATGCGGTTCTCTCCCGTAACGTCAGGCAAGGAAATTTGTTGTATTTCTCTGCGTGCCCGGTCGATGGCACGGGATTTTTCCCGTTCTGTCGCCTCCCGCGACAAATGCTTGAGGTCACGAATAATCCGTTCCGCTTCAAGTCGCAGTTCACGCTTCAAGTCGGCCGCTTCACGGCGACTTGAAGCAATAATATCCTGACGCTTGGCGGCAGCCTTCTCCTTTTCCCGGCGCAACCATTCTTCATGGCTCTTTGCTTCCGCTAAGAGCCGCTCCAGCTCGGTCCGTTCTTCATCCAGTTGCCGTTCCCTGTCGTTGAGCTTCGTCAAGACCGCTTCTATATCGACGTCTTGTGCACGGCTGCGCAGGTTTCTCGCTTTTTCCAGGATGGGCGCAGGCATACCGAGGCGTTCGCTGATATTGAAAGCATGGCTGCTGCCGGCTGAACCTATGCGCAGCTTGTACGTAGGCCGCAATGTCTCCGTATCGAATTCGACGTGGCCGTTTTCGACACCCGGCGTATTGTAAGCATAGTTTTTCAAATCGTTGTAATGGGTCGTCACCATGGCGAAAGCGCCCTTTTTACAGATTTCTTCCATAATGGCGATAGCCAAAGCGCAACCTTCGGCCGGATCCGTGCCCGAGCCGATTTCGTCGGCGAGGATCAAGTCGTTAGCCGTGCTGTGCATAATAGTGTAAATGAGCTGCTTCATATGGCCAGAAAAGGTACTGAGATTTTGGGCAATATCCTGTTCGTCGCCAATATCCGCAAAGATGTCGCCGAAAACGGGAAGCTCCGAGCCGTCGCGCACGGGAATGAAGAGACCGGACTGATACATAAGGACCAAAAGACCGAGAGTCTTCATGGCCACGGTCTTGCCGCCCGTATTGGAACCCGTTATAAGAAGGATACGATATTCGCCGCCGAGAAGAATCGTATTGGCGACGACCGCATCGGCGGGAATCAGAGGATGCCGCGCACCGTAAAGCTTAACGGCCCGCTTCGTTGACAGCATCGGACGCTGCGCCTTCATGCGTATGGCCAGACGAGCTTTTGCAAAAGCAAATTCCAAGTGAGCCACGGCAGCCGTACTCGTCATCAAGTCATTATAATTTTCCGCTACAAGCGCCGTAAGGCGACGGAAGATGCACTCCACTTCCTTCGTCTCACTCAGACGCGCCGCCTGCAAATCGTTATTTGCATCTACAAGGGCCATGGGCTCTATATAAAGAGTCGCACCGCTCGCGGACATGTCGTGGACAATACCCGGAAAGGCATGCCTGTATTCCTGCTTGACCGGAATGACACTGCGGTTGTTGCGCACGGTCACTATAGTATCCTGAAAGTACTTCTGATACTCTTTGTTGGCGAGAATCGTATTAATATACCGCTTCGTACGCCGCTCCAATTCGGCAATGCGGCCCCGCAAACGCAGAAGCTCGGCCGATGCGTTGTCACGAATGCGGTTTTCTTCATCAAAGACGCCGGAAAATCTTCGCTCAAGCTGCGTGAAATCGCCTATTTCCCGTGCTTTTTCCGAAAGCTGTACATAGTCTCCGTATTTCGTCTCAAAGAAGTCCTTAATTTCACCGTAACGGCGGACATTCTCCCGAAGGACAAGGCATTCGGCGCCGTCCAAAGGAACTTCCCGCTTCGCCTTTTCCAGCAGCGGTCGAATGTCACCGCTGCCGCCCAAGGGCACGGCTCCTTCCCGTTCCAGACAGGTGAGCGCCTCTTCCGTATCATTCAGAGCACGCGCGATTTCGTTTTCATCACTATAAGGTTTTATATTTCGCGCCAACTCTTTCGACAGACGCGACGGCGCCTCTCGGACGAGCATATCCCGAATTTCGTTGAATCCGAGAATACGCATGCTTCGTTTATTCATATCAGGCTCCCGATCAATCCGTAATGCCGCGGAAAAAATGGCCCCGCGTTACGGTCCTGTTTTCTTTTAACACTTGCGACGGCCGCTCTCCGTCACAAAGTCGCCTATACAACCTGACAACACGGCTCAGCCACTTGGCATCACGGCCCCGCCCTTCAATGCGCAAAACTGAAATACCCGCCTTGACGAGGTCATCATAATAAGGGGCCATGTCCAGGTCCTTCGCGTTTAAAATATGATTGCGGCAATAGGCGTCCGTCACGACGGGAAGACACGCTTTTTTGCGGTCCCGCAAGTAAAACGTCTTGCCGGCGCAAACGGCAGGACAGTCCTTTTTCCTGCCTGTGCCGAAAATCGCCGCAGCATGACAATATTCGGTAATCATCATTTCCGCCTTTCCC
>OBJQ01000883.1_pt1 | contig 18627 bp, 23 predicted proteins | sample 1519921 | NCBI WGS metagenome assembly OBJQ01 (sample SAMN04209244, study PRJEB22552) | human gut metagenome | biome: gut; material: feces | host: Homo sapiens | place: USA: Oklahoma
CATCCTCTATGCGATAGACAAGCAGCCAGTCCGGGAGAATATGACATTCCCGATGGCCTGCCCAATCGCCGGACAGGTCATGGTCACGGTTCTTATCCGGCAGCGGCTCGCCCATTGCCAGCAATGCTACGACCTGCTCCAGCAGCTCGATCTTCAAGCCACGCTTGATGGCTCGTTTGTAGTCTTTTTTGAAACTGGTCGTGTACTTGACGGTATATTTGGTTTCTTTCATCTTTTCAGGTCAGCAAACAACTCGTCAAGGTCATTGTAGCCCTTTACAGACGGGTCTTTTGCAATCCTTTCCGCTTCCAGCATGGCAGCAACCGTTTCTTTGTTCGGCTGTTCCAGCCTTACCTCAAAGGGAATGCCGCCTTCACGAAGCGACTGGCGCACAAAGATGTTAAACGCCGTAGTCAGGTTCATGCCAAGTTCAGTAAACAGTGCGTCCGCCTGCGCTTTCAAATCTGCGTCCATGCGGATACTGATGTTTGTGGTATTTCCAGCCATACGATCAACCCCTTTCTGCTGGCAATTATAGTATATGCCATTTGCACGAAGAAAACAATACTTTGCACGAATATTTAACAATAAATTCATTCAAGGAGGTTATCGGATTTATGAAAGAACTCATTTATGAAGAACAACAAGACTGAACCTATCCCCGTCATGGATTACCGCCAGTACCGCAGAGCGCGGAGGCTGGTGCATGAGTGCTGTAACTACATCGACGGAAACTGTATCGCTCTGGACGATGGGGAGGAATGTGTCTGTGTCCAGTCTATTTCCTACTCCCTGTTGTGCAGGTGGTTTCGGGCGGCGGTATTACCGCAGGATAAGGAACTGGAAACGGCGCTGTTCCACCGGCTGAATGCTAAGAAATGCTCCGTATGTAGGGCGCTGTTTACCCCCGGTTCCAACCGGGCCAAATACTGCCCGGAATGTGCCGCACGCATGAAGCGGATCAACGCCGCAAAGCGCAAGCGGAAACAACGAGAGAAATGTCACGCTTTAGGGGCTGAAAAACCCTTGTAAATCAAGGCTTTTTTCGAGGGTGTCAACGGTAAGCTGATAGATTTATCCTCTGACCCCTAAAATAGCCTTAAAATGCGTACAGAATCCCAAGAGAACCCCAAAGGAGGAACCCTATGTCAGACAATCGAAAATATTATTACCTGAAACTCAAAGAAAACTATTTTGATGATGATTCCATCGTGCTGCTGGAAAGTATGCAGGACGGTGTGCTGTATTCCAATATTCTGCTCAAGCTGTATCTGAAATCGCTGAAACATGGCGGGCGGCTCCAGCTTGACGAGGACATCCCTTACACGGCGCAGATGATCGCCACCATTACCCGCCAGCAGATCGGCACTGTGGAGAGAGCCTTGCAGATCTTTTTGAAGCTGGGCCTTGTGGAAGTGCTGGACAGCGGCACATTCTACATGAGCAACATCGAACTTTTAATAGGCCAGTCCTCTACCGAGGCCGAGCGAAAGCGGGCTGCAAGGCTTCAAAATAAGGCTCTTTCTGCGCTTCGGACAAGTGGCGGACATTTGTCCGACATTCGTCCACCAGAGATAGAGATAGAGTTAGAGAAAGAGATAGAGATAAAGAGAGAGATAGAGAAGGTACGCCCTGAAACAGGGCACCTTTCCCACGCCTATGGCCGTTACCAGAATGTTTTCCTGACGGATGAAGAACTGGCAGACTTACAGGCCAGCTTTCCTGCTGTATGGGAACAGTACATCGAAAAGCTGTCCGAGTACATGGCTTCTACCGGCAAGCGTTATCAGAGCCATGCAGTGACCATCCGGCGCTGGGCCGGTGAGGACGCTAAAAAAACTGTCACACCCTCACGCAACCGGGATTACAGCGTAAAGGAGGGTGAAACTGTATGATTGAGATTACCGCAGAAATCCGGGCGTTCATCGACAAGGCAGCTGCCGGTGTGGAATTGGCTGAGGACGAGTATATAGATCCGTCAGACGGTCTCATCCACTGTAAGAAATGCGGCGGCCAGAGGCAGACCGTTGTGCCATGCTTTGGGAAATCCGGCTACTTTATGCCGCGCTGCATCTGCCAGTGCCAGCGGGAGGCTGAGGAGCAGCGCAAGGCTGCTGAAGAGCGGCAGCGCCGCATGGAGCGTATCAAACGCCGAAAGGCACAGGGCTTGCAAGACCGTTATCTGTACGACTACACATTTTCCAATGATAACGGGCAAAACCCATTGATGGACAAGGCTCACGCCTATGTGGAGAACTGGAAAGAGGCATATAAGAGCAATATCGGGCTTTTGCTGTTTGGAGATGTGGGAACCGGCAAGTCTTTTTTCGCCGGATGTATTGCCAACGCTCTACTTGACCAGGATGTGCCGGTGCTGATGACGAACTTTCCTACCATCCTGAACCGCCTGACCGGGATGTTCTCTGAGGACAGGTCGGAGTTTATTGCCAGCTTTGACGAGTATGACCTGCTTATCATTGACGATCTGGGTGTAGAGCGCAGTACAGAATATGCTATGGAGCAGATGTTTTTCGTCATCGACAGCCGCTATCGCAGCCGCAGACCCATGATTATCACAACAAACTTAAAACTGTCCGAGTTGAAAAACCCGCCTGATTTGGCCCACGCCCGTATCTATGACCGTATTTTGGAACGGTGTGCGCCGATCCTCTTTGACGGGAAGAATTTCCGGGAAGAAAATGCCGGTGCTACCCGACAGGCAGCAAAAGACATTGTAAACAGTAAGCACGACTGATTTTTTACCGGGCGGCACAGACCCGTTCGGAGAAAGGAGCGCCATGAACAAAGAACCCCGTACTATGCAGGTGGCAGACGCCGCTACTGCGTCCAGAGCGCCGGAAAACACGCCAGCGATGGTAAAGAAAATCGGCAAGACAACCTACAAGGTTCATGTCCATTTCAGCAATACCAGCACAGAAACCATGAGCGATAAAATCAAGCGTATGCTCAAAAATGAAATTCAGCAGATGTGACAGACTGATAAACGAAGCCGCCTTGTGCTAAACTGATGATGGTACACACCAAAATTTTTGTCAAGGAGGACATGAAAATGCTTTACACAGAAAAAGAGAAACATGAAATTGAGCGAGTAAAGGAAGTCTTTGCGGAACATCTGCGGCAAAGCCCTGATTTTGAACTGCTCTGGTCGGACAAGGTGGGCTATGTCTGGCTGACGATTGGCGTAAATCCACTTTATGTGGATACTGGCATCAGGATAGAATCAGCCGCCGATCTCTGCTACAAGTGTTTGGATGATGTTGCTACGGATGTTTTGTATATGACGGGCAACGATCATGCACTGGAAGCAGCCGACCCGCTGGAATTGGCCGAAATCAAGCGGCGCTGGGAGCCATATATCAACCAGCTGCCAGACTATGCGTATCTCTGCAAAGACCTGCTGAACGGAAAAATGTAAGCTGTTAAACGAGGTGTCAGGAGTCATACCGTGCTTCTGGCACCTTTTTTGTAGATTTTTTGTGAATTTGATTAAAAAGTCCTTGACAATTTGTCTCTGGAAAGTCGTGTTAAAACTTTAAACAGTGACATTGGTGATTATGAGGAAACACATCAAAATGATACGCAGAATATGGACTCTATGCTGGAGTCTATAAGATCTATTTTGATAGCAAGAACAGGAAGTCCTGCTGTATCAGTAACTAATTATCAGGCTGGTTCTATTGCAATGCTGCCGTCATATCAAAGGCTGCAGATGGAATATGAAGCAAGTGGAAATTATGTAGCTCAGAATATAGCTCAGTACGAAGCTGCAATGAAAAAGTTTGAAGATAAAATGAACGATAAACTTGCAGATGATAGGAAAGAAGAAGGATTGAAACAGCTTCTTACAGGCATCATATCTGTAACGGTAGGAACAGCACTGATTTTCGCAACTGCGGGTGCGGCTACCCCTATTGTGCTTAGTGCAGCTGTTGTAGGAGGAACATCTACCTTATATGGATTGTCGAATGCAACAGAAGGAATGAACAATATATCCCTAGGTTTTTCCGGTGATGGATTTACAGTGGCAGAAAATCCTATCCGTGATACACTGTTTGCAGGAAATCCGGAATTATATTATACTATAGGAAATGCCAGTACTATGATTTCTGCAATGGCATTACCGATGAGTGGCATCTTAAAAGGAGCAACAGGTGCTACAAAATTTAAAGCTATCGCCGTAGATGGTGGAAGGATATTAATCGGTAATGTAGCAGAAGATAAAGTTTATGATGTAATCTATCAAAGTACAGATAGCCGTATATTGGCAATGTTGGGAAGCAATATGGTAGAAGGAGTTCTATCAGGAAACCCAGTGAATAGTTCAGTATCGGAAATTGGAGATGTGGCGAGAAAGACAGATATTGAAGAACTGGGTAATGACTTGATAGATTTGCGGAGAAAAGGCTTTGAGGGGGTAAGTAACCCCAATGCAAAAGAAATAATTTCTGAGAGGGTGAAGGGATTAAACTTAAGTGAACATCAGTTAACTAATAAGCAGTTAAGCTCCAAGAAAATGTCTGAGATTAAAAGTAAAATAGATAATAGAACAGCAACTAAAGCTGAATATGAAGCGTATGAGTGGAATAAAAGATTTTCAGCAAGAAGACGTGAGGGTGTTAAACAATTCTGGAATCAAGAAAGAGAAAGAATAATAAAAGGTGAAAGTACTACACGTAATTGGACAACAGAACAAATTCAAGATATTTTAAATGGTAGAACACCTAAATATGATGGTAAGCCTATTCAAGGACATCATTCATATAGTGCATCAAAATTTCCTCATTTAGCTGATAAAGGTGAAATAATATATCCAGTTACACCAAATGAACATTTAAAGGGATGGCATGGAGGAAACTTTAAAAATAGTAGACCTGGTGAGCCGATAATAGATATAAATGATTTCTAAGTAGGAGGAAAATAAGTGGATAACATAGGTATTAAAATAAAAAGTAATGATAAAATAGCTAAATGCATTAGTATTATAAGAAGATATACAAACATATCAATAGGGGAAATTAAAGCTAAAATAATAAATAATGAATATGTAATGGTCTGTGGATACACAGATGAAGATGGAATAAAAAGTATAGTAGAAGCTTATAAAGAAGTTACAAGTTTAGGAGTTGATGCGGTAATATATGAGCATGATAGAGTTACTACAATAGATTTTCTAATAAATTTAATAGATATGTATGGTGATATTGAAAGAGATATGCAAGAAATGGATGACTTAATGTATGATGAGGATTAATAGTTACTACAAAATTGTAGGAAAAGTTGAAACTGGTGAAACATGAGATTGAGTCGCAGAGAAAAGGCAGGGAAAATGTTAAAAAATACGATGAACTTTGTTGTATTGAGTCTCATTTTTGCTTTTCTGCTGTCGTGCTGCTCTAAAAAGAAAACTAGACAAGAACGGGAAAGCAATGGCATCATTTCCAGTGTTAGTGACATTGTTTCAGTTGCACAGCCTTCAGCTCATCTTTAGTACTTTCTTATCAGTTGATGGAAAGTCGTGTTAAAGCTTTAAACAGCGACATTGGTGATTATGAGCAAACGCATCAAAACGACACACAGAATATGGACTCTATGATGGAGGCTATAAGATCTATTTTGATAGCAAGAACAGGAAGCTCTGCTATATCAGTAACCAATTATCAGGCTGGTTCTATTGCAAGGCTGCCATCATATCAAAGGTTGCAGATGGGCTATGAAAAAGGAATCTGTTCGTTCGGTAATTAAATTTATGGCAAATTCTATACAAAGTGAATTACTTACGAAATGTATGTATAATGATAGGAATTATCCGGAAATAGATTATATAAGAGCTATTTTGAATAGTTTTTTACTGGACTTGTCGTTTGATTTTGGGCAAAAATGTAACATACATTTAAAGGTTCAAAATACTCCCATTATATCATGTGTTTGGAATCATTCTCGTATGATTGACGGATTGATAGGACTGGGAGAGATAAATAAGTCCCTTTAATGGGATTTCGTTTGCATATAATATTCAGACAGTCTTAATAGAACCATTAGGGCTGGTAGTCGTTGATAATGGAAATCATTCTGTGAATGCGGCCATTGTTTATAACGAAGGAGAAATAATTGCAAATACAGTTATTGATATTTCTGAAGCTCTTGAAAGATATAGATTTGACGAAAAATATATGTGAGCGTAGAAACAAATAAAAAAGTAAATATTAAGAATTCAAAAAATAATTCAGAACCATTCACATATACGTTTGGACTTTTGTTTGAAATGGCAAGAGTTTTGAAAAATGCAAAAGATGAAAACGGATATATGTACTATGATGTTGATTAGATGGGAAGGTGATAGTGATGGAGAATACAGAGAACTGGGTAGAAAAATATAAAGAAAGAATGGATAAGAATAAACCTTCTGAAAAATTAGTGGAACAGACTTTAGAACTGATGAAACATCAGATTGAGTTGCAGAGAAAAGATAAGAAAAAATGTTAAAAAATAGAATAAAATTTACAGCATTGATTCTTGTGTTTGCTTTTCTGCTGTCGAGTTGCTCTACAAAGAAGACTGGACAAGAATGGAATAGTTACAATGAAAATAGCGAATGGTCCTATTTTATGCCTAAGGATGTAGATAGAGATATGGTTCCCTTTATATTTCCAGGAAAGTATGTTGTAGATATTGAAATCGAAACTCAAAATGAATTCAAAACCTACATTGAACGATATACAGAATTAGAAACCTGTAAACTTATGTTTTATGATATAGATAGGGGAACTGTTCAAAAGAAAATGGACTGTAAAAGAATTTTGGAAGAGTATCTTCAGGATTATCAGATTGCAGAAGAACAGATAATACCATGTTTATATCAGCAAAAAAACTGTGTCTGCGTTATTTTAGAAAAAATCGGGTATCGGAAAAGTTCTGGAGAGCCTTTGCCAAAAATCGGAATCATGATTGACATGGATACTGAAAAAATTATAGGTGAAGTTTCAGAAATGGATTTTGAAAAATATCATTTAATATATAAAAACGAAGAAACAGAATCCATTACAGAAGAATTTCTGATAGTAAATAATCTCCCTTCCATGGAGGTTGCATATTATCACGATTTCAATATTTACGCAATGCAAATGCACTTGTCAGATATTTCTTCTGATGCAGAAATTTTTAAGATTTTTCCAGAATTGAAGGAGGTTTCTGCTGAGAAGAATAAAACTATTTGTTTTTATGCAGAAGAGTCTAAAATAGAAAAGATAATGAAGCAATTTCTTCCAAAGGAACAAGAAATTACATGGCCAAAAGAAAATATGAATGAAATGAAAGTGATACCAAGAGTATAAAGTTTATTGATTAATAAAAAGAGGCGTGTGTTATTGAAAACTTGTGAAGACGTTACAAAACATTATGTCCATTGGAAACAGCATATAAATGTAAAGTTATAGGATTGCTGAGATTTAAGTAAATAAGAACGTGTGGGCGGCAGTATATTAGTTTTGATATGCTGCTGCCTTTTGGGTTGGAGGTTCGTAGGTGAAAAAAGAATGCAAAAGAGCCAGAAGATATGAAAACTACACACAAACTACAAACTAAGATGATAGAATAGAATTATTTAGGAGATGATATTATGAAGAAAATTTTGATTGTAGAAGATGATTTGGATATACAAGAAATGATACAATTTTTTTTAGAAGATCAAAACTATCAAGTATGTGTTGCTGATGATGGTGTAGAGGGGGTGGCGATTTTCAATAAAGAACATCCGGATATGGTACTTTTGGATATTATGTTGCCTAAGATGGACGGATATGCCGTTTGTGAAATCATCAGGCAAAGTTCAAATGTGCCAATTATTATGATTAGTGCATTAAGCAGTGAAACAGATCAGATTAAAGGATTTGAATTACAAATAGATGATTATATTCCAAAGCCAATTTCGTTACCGCTGATGATTAAAAAAATAGAAGCTGTATTTAGAAGATATAATAAAAAAGAGGAAACAGAAAATAATCAGATGTGGTATCGTGAAATCTGTCTTATTATTGGTAATTATCGGGTAATTATAAATGGAGAAAGTATTGATCTGACACAAAAGGAGTATGAAATATTAAAGGAGCTAATGGAGCATCCTGGAGCTGTGATCTCAAGAGAGAGCTTTCTGAATCGATTGTGGAAATATGAATTTTATGGTGATGAACGTGCTGTAGATAATCATATTAAAAATTTAAGAAAGAAATTAGGCAGTCTGGGAAATTATATTGAAACAGTAAGAGGAGTGGGATATCGCCTTGAGAAAGTACATTAAAGAACACTTAACTGTCAAGGTATTTTTAGTAACTATAATGCTATTATTGACATTGAGTGCGGCAATCTACGGAATGGTCACATTTGGCATGTCGAACTTTTATTTAACAGAATTAAATAAAAGTCTTGAGAAAGAATTAGACACTACGATTTCACAAATAAAGGATATGACTAATGATGAAACTCAGAAGATATTGGAACGGTTTGCGATAGAGTATGGAGTCTCTATCATTGTGAAAAATCAAGAAGGAGAGGAAATAGGAAATTACGGAGAGATATCTTATTTTTTAGCTCCAGATGCAGATAGTTCAAAAGCACAAAATAGCAAGGGCATTACAAAAAATTATATCGTGAAATCTAATGAAGGCACGATTTATAAACTTCAGATATTTGGAACGAAAGAGTCTGTAAATATAGGGTTAAAAGTGTTAAACCGAATTTTGCCAGTTCTTGGAGTAATTACTTTTGCTGTATCTATTTTAATTGCGGTTTTTTTCGCTCAATATATCACTCGACCAATTTTAAAAGTAAATGAAGCATCTAAAAGGATGGTGAAATTAGATTTTCGTAGACCGTATCCCGAAACACGAAGCGATGAGATTGGTATTTTGGGAGAAAATTTGAATCGATTGGCGGAACATTTGGAAGAGACATTACAAGAGTTAAAAGAAAAAAATAAAATATTGCAAGATGAAATCCAAAGAGAGCAGAAAATGGAACAGAAGCAATTGTCATTTTTTGCAGCAGTTTCGCATGAATTGAAAACCCCAGTCACTATATTAAAAGGACAAATTCAAGGGATGATTTCAGGGATTGGTGGATATAAAGACAGAGATAAATATCTGAAAAGATCATACGAAGTAGTCTTTTCAATGGAAGGACTGATTCAGGAGATACTTGATGTTTCGCGTATAAAGTCAGCAGGATTTTTAGTCAATTTTTCTAATGTATCCTTGGATAACATTGTAAGAAATTGTATACAAGAATGGGAAGATGTTGCGACAGATAGAGGGGTGACTTTCCACATAGAAATAGAAGAGCACACAGATATTCATGCGGACAGAGTTCTTTTTCAGAAAGTAATTGGCAATTTAATTAGCAATGCGGTAAAGTATACGCCGGATAATGGAAATATTTGGTGTAAGGTGTATAAAAAAGGAGGAGATGTAATATTTTCCGTTGAGAATAATGCTGAGCATATTTCGGAACAGGAAATTCCAAAATTATTTGATGCATTTTATAGACGAGAAAAATCTAGAAATAGAAAGGCTGGAGGAAGTGGTTTAGGTCTCTATATTGTAAAAATGATTGTAGAGTTACATCACTATGAGTGTGAATTAAAAAATACTGATCAAGGTATAGAAGTGAAAATAATATGTAAAGACTAGAAAAACATCCGTTTGTTGTGATTACAGGCGGATGTTCTTTTTTTGAATAAATGTAGGAGATGTTATCTACACAAAAAACATACAATAAAAACAAAAAAATCATAAAAAAACAATTTAAACTATGTATTACAAAGAACAACAGAAAAAGGTATGAAGTGGATAGACATATGATAGAAAATGTTTTTGAAAGGAGAAGAAAAATGAACGAACACCTGAAAAAGATCAAAGGGACCATTGATGTAGAGAGAGGATACAGTCTGGGGACTGTTTTCACTACCAGAAACAAACAGTATATGTATGATACAGGAACCGGAAAAGTGTTTGAGTGCGGGGCAAATGAATACCAGATATTAAAAAGCCTGTTTGAAGAGACAAGCCTTCCGGAGAAGGTGGAAGGATCTTCTGAAGAAGAACTGGAGGCTGCATACAGAAATATCTGGGAGATGATAGAAACAGAGCATATCCTGCAGATTTCACCGGATTTAAAGTTTGTAAAGGAAACAGACGAAACATTAAGGGATTTGCTACGGTATGATCTGCAGCAGGTTATCCTGGAGCTGACAGAACAGTGTAATATGAGATGCCGGTATTGTATTTATAATGAACATAATGAAGGATACCGGAATTTTTCGCCAAAAGCTATGACCTGGGAAGTGGCCAAACGTGCTGTGGAGTATGCAAGGGATAACAGCGGAGATAAAGTGGCAGTATCCTTTTATGGCGGAGAACCGCTGGTGCAGTTTGAACTGATGAAAAAGACAATAGATTACAGCCGACAGATCATAAAAGGAAAAGAACTGACCTTTTCTTTCTCTACCAACCTGACACTGGTAACACCGGAAATCGCAGCATATGTAGCAGGGGTGGAAGGAATGAGTGTTCTGGCAAGCATAGACGGACCGGAGAAAATCCACGATGCGTACAGAGTGATGAGTGGAGGAAAAGGAAGCTTTGGGAAAGCAATACAGGGATTAAAATATCTGGTAGAAGCCTTTGGAGAGAGGGCAAAGGAAAGTATTGTAATCAATACGGTGGTCTGTCCGCCATTTAGTGCAAAGAAACTGGATGCAATCAAAGAGTTTTTTGAAGGACTGAACTGGCTGCCGAAAGAAATGGTGAAGAAATGTGATTATGTAGAATACGGAAGTGTAAGAGAAGAGGATATTTCCATGGAATATGCCGGAGATGGGGAGTTTATCGGAGAGGAACTGGATGGTTTCACATTAGACGCCATTGAAGGATGGGCACTGACAAGGGATTTAGAAGAGCAGGATCCCAAAAGTTATGTGGCAGGGATTGTAACGGATAAACTGGTACGGATACATAACCGAAGACAGACACAGGAACCGTGCAAGGACCTCAGAAGAAACGGCTGCTGTATTCCTGGGAACCGGAGAGTTTATGTCAAGACAGATGGAAAATTCCTTTTGTGCGAAAAAACTGGAGATGCGCCGGATATAGGAAATGTGTTTGAAGGGGCAGATCTGGAAAAGATAAAGAAATATTATATTGAAGAATGCGATGAAAAATCCCTTACAAGATGTAATGAATGCTGGGCGAGAAATTTGTGCGGACTTTGTTATGCAGCATGTTATGAAGCAGAAGGAATTGATATGGAGAGGAAAGAAAAAGTCTGCGGTGCTCACAGGTATGCCACAAAAGGAGAACTGATTTCGTATTACAGCATTTTGGAAGAAAAGCCGGAAGTGATCGAAGAGATAGATGCGGTACCGTATTATTAAGGAAAGGTTTTAGATTATCAAAGATAATTTAAAATAGAAAAAATCAGACGGAAAGGAGGCGGCTGGTATGAGAAAAATCGTAGCAGGAAAGTTACAGACAGGAGCAGACTTTGAAGGCGGCAAATGGGGATGTAAATGTAGTGGTGGTACAGTAGTAGAAAATTCTCACTATGCAGGACCAGCGTATTGCGTGGGATACTGTGGAAACAACGGAGTAGTGACTAGAAATGCTAATGCAAATATCGCAAAAACTGCATAAGATGTAAAAAGACGTCTTATAGGAAGGGGAGATTTGTAATAGAATCTCCCTTTTCCTTTTTGGGGCTAGGGAAGAATTTACTATGCAAGAATGGTTTGATAGTTTCACGGATATAAAATATAAGAATGTTATCAGTAACACTAAATAAGGTGAATTTTATAAAGCTGAAGGGAGGTTAAATAAGAATGGTACGAAAGAGTAGAAGAAAGAGAAAAACACGAGTATTAAAATGTATAGTTTTTTTGGGAATTATTGTTTTTATAAGCTGTATGGGGGTGTATTTCTATAGAAAATACAAGGATACACAATTACAAAATATGGTGGATCAAACTGTGGAAAATGGAGATATGATGGGAACATTACAAAAGATGTCAAATTACGATTCTCGTATAAAAGATATAATAGAAAATCAAGATCAGTATCCCAAAGAACTTTTAGAATTGTTAACAGCAAATATAGAGACTATAGAGTTTGTGTTTGATTATCCTGAAAAGAAAGATAACTTACCAGCTACAATAGTAGAAGAAGCAAAAAGTGGAGAAATCCCATTACTATTGCAATGGGATGAAAGATGGGGATATCAGAATTATGGAGACGGCATGTTGGCAGTAAATGGGTGTGGTCCAACAGCACTCTCTATGGTTATTGTAGGTCTCACGGGGAATAAGCAGGCGACACCTTATCAAGTAGCACAGTATGCAGAACAAAATGGGTATTATGTAGAAGGGGTAGGAAGTAGTTGGAGTATGATGACAGATATAGGAAGCCATTTTGGGATTCAGGGAAGAGAAATTTCTTTGGATAAAGATAATATTCAGACAGAATTAGAATCAGGACATCCGATTATTTGTGCCATGCGTCCAGGAGATTTTACAACAACCGGACATTTTATCGTCTTGACAGGAATGAAAGATGGAAAGATTTGTGTCCATGATCCCAATAGTAAAAAAAGAAGCGAAAAATTATGGGACTATGAAACTTTAGAAGGACAAATCAATAATTTGTGGAGCTTTACAACACTTTTTTAATTCTACACATAAATTACACATAAAAAACGTGATAAACATAAGTGATATTTTTATAATAAAGACATAAAAATATTGGAGGTATCAATTATGAAGAAAAAAATTGCAATGGTGATATTAGCAACTTGTTTATTTGGAACTTTAGCAGGCTGTGAGAAGGATAGCAGTAATAAACCAGAAGTTCCTTCAACAGAAAATTCAACAAATGGTGTAAATCAAACTGAAAATAGCACGGAGAAGAGCGAAGGAACAAGTGCTTTAAGCAATGCTAATTTGGTTGGAACAGTAATTGATTTTACAGAAACAGGATGCACACTCGGAAAAGGAAGTGTTACAGAAGATACTATGACTGCACCAGCAGCTGGAGAGAATACAGAAGGTGTAGAAAAAATTTCTGTACAGTATGCTGATAATACACAATTTCAAATTTCGAATTCTACAAGTACGAATGTAACTTTAGAGGCGGGAACAAAAGAAGATGTAAAAAAATCATCAGCAGTCTTTCTGTATGGGGAATATCAGGAAGATGGAACATTCTTGGCTACGCGTGTAATTATAGATCATTTTCAAAAATAGTAGGAGGAGATAAATTGGGAAGTGCGAAAAGAGCAGTGCGTTACTTGATAAGAAAAAAATCAAAAACAGTAATTTTGTTTTTGGTACTCTTGATTTCAGAAGCGATGATTTTAAGTACAGGGATTATTTTAAAAGCATCAAATGAGGCAAAAAGCGAACTGCAGAAAAAAACAAAGACAAAAATATTGGCAGGAATTATGGAAAATAACAACCCGATCACAACGGAGGATATAAATAAAATACAGAAATTGAAGGGAATAGATAAGATTAATAAAAATGCAACATTATCTGCATATCCTACAAATTTCCAAACAGTAACGGAAAACCAAAATACAAATACAGAAAATCTTCAGGTTCGATTGGTTGGTTATGATGATTTAAAATTAGACGGTGCTTTTGCGGAAAGTGAAATCCGGATAGTAAAAGGAAAGTATCCAAAAGAGAAAAATGAAGTTGTTATCAATCAAATATTAGCAGAGACTAACAAGTTAGAGATTGGAGATACGGTTACTTTCGAAACAGATGGCGGGAAGAAAATGGATGGAGTGATATCAGGATATTATTTGTCTGGTTCGGAAAGAAATCAGTCGAAAGAAATGGCATCTGTTTATAGGATTGAAAATACTATTTACACAAAAACAGAATCTATAGCAGCATTACAGGAAATAAGCGGATATGAACGTATTTCCGTATATTTGAAAAATCCAGAAAATTTAGAAAAGATAGAGGGAGAAATGGCAAATATATTAGGAGAAAAAGTTGAACTGACAAAGTCTGATATGCTATTTCGTCAAATGAAACAACCACTCGAACAGGTTATGCAGGTTGTAAGTTTAATGTTATATTTGACATTAGGAACATCTGCAATTGTTATAACGCTCCTTCTATGTATGTGGATGAGGGGGAGAAAGAAAGAAATAGCAGTTTATATCAGTTTGGGAAAAAATAAATGCTCGATATTATCACAGTTATTATTAGAGAGTTTTTTGGTATTTGCAGTTTCATCTGTATCTGCTGTTGTTATAGGGAATATTTTGGCAGAAAAATTGAAGGGAGTATTATTTGCAGGAAAAAGTATTTCTACACTGGCAATAGAAATTAGTCCACACTTATCAGATATTGGAATGCTTATTATGAGTGGCGCTATGATACTTTTCATTGGAATTGGTATATCAGTGATACCTGTTTTGCGGACGAATCCTAAAGATACATTATCAGATATGGAGGGATAGTATGGAAAATAAGATAGAAATTGTTGTACCAATATTAGAACTATATGAATCTGTAGAGGATGATTTAAGAAAGATAGGGATTCGAATTAGATTGGATTTGTATGATGGAATGGACAACTGTATATATGCAAATAAAAATGCACTTAAATTATGTTTAACAAGTATTTTGTATTATTTTATCGACAAACGTCCAGAACTTTCTGTTTTAGAAATAAGCTTAAAATCTTATGAGGAAAGGATATGGATAATTTTTAGAAGTGCAGAAGAAAAGTACAGATCCAAAAGGCAAACACCTATTCATAATTCAGAGATGGATGTGATAAGGGGATATTTAAAAACAAAAGGTATTTTTTTGAGAGAAGAAAAATTACCAGATGAAGTAGAAATTGGATTTGAAAATGTAGATTGATTAGGAGGCGATAATGTGGTTTTAGAAGTAAAGAATATAGTTTATTATTATAAAACAAATAAAAGTAAAAATGTTTTGAATGGGATTAGTTATAAATTTGAAGAAGGTAAGGTTTATGCCATTTTAGGTGCAAGTGGATCAGGAAAGACAACATTTTTATCATTGCTTGCAGGTTTGGATGTTCCTGTTCTTGGAACTATTTTGTATGAAGAAGAGGACATTCTAAAGGGTGGATTGAATCATCATCGAAAAGAACATGTTTCCTTAGTGTTTCAGAACTATAATTTGATTGATTATTTAACTCCAAAGGAAAATGTTATGCTTGGAGGAAATGGAAATCCTGAAGAACTATTAACTGCTGTTGGGATCCAAAAGGAAGATTGGGATCGGAAAGTTTTACAACTTTCTGGAGGACAGCAGCAAAGAGTGGCTATTGCAAGAGCTTTAGCGAGTCCAGCTAAAGTATTATTGGCAGATGAACCAACAGGAAATCTTGATGAAGATATTGGCAGAGAAGTTACTGAGCTTCTTCAGGAAACAGCACATAAATTAGGGAAATGTGTAATTGTAGTAACCCATAGTAGAAGTATGGCAGAAACAGCAGATGTTGTTATTAAAATAGAAAAAGGGAAAATACACGAAGAAAATATAAGAGAAAAAGGAGAGGTTTCATAAATGAATGTGTTAAGACGCGGTGCTTATTCTGTAGTTAGAAAACCCATAAAAAGCATTCTTCTCCTATTAGTAGTTGTAGTGATTAGCAGTTTTTTCATGGCAGGATTGGCAAGTCAGTCTGCAAGTGTCAATGTACAGGATTCTACGCGGCAAGCAGTTGGAGCTACATTTAGGCTGGAGCTGAGTGAGGCAAATCGGCATACACGACTTGAAGAAGCAACAGAAAAAATTGGAGAAGGAAAGGAAGGGACTTACGGAGGAGTAACGACAAAAAAATTTGAAGATGGATCTTGGATGTCATTTGTAGATAATTCTTTTGAAACAGTTATTCCTAAAGATGCAGAGCAGATAGCAAAAGTAAAAGGAATTGAAGAGTACAACCTGATTACAGTAGCAACAGTAGTAAATCCTGTGAATTTTAAAAGAATTGAAGATTCGGATATGGATCAGAGCCAGGACTTTGGAGGTGTTAATCTAAGAGGCAATCGAATTATGGAAATGGATATGGATGTTGCAGCAGGAAAAATTAAGCTGGTAGATGGACGAATGACAACCAAAGAGGATAAAGATGTTTGTGTTATTTCAAAAGAACTGGCAGAATTAAACGGACTGCAAGTAGGCGACAGTCTACAGTTCAATCAGTGGGATGACAAGGAGAATTCGAAAGTCTATAGTGCGAAGATTGTAGGAATCTATGAAGCGGTGCAGAAGTTGGAACCGGTTATGTCAGGAGATACGTATCGGTCAGAAAATACAATTTTTACCGACATGAATTTTCCAGAGAAACCATCTGGTGAAGAGGGAAATCCGTTGTTCCGATATGCGATTTTTAAAGTGGGGAATGTAGACCAATATGATGCGGTAAGAAAGGAAATTGAAAAAGTAGACATTAACTGGGAAAGATATGATTTAATTGATAGCAATGGAAATATTCAGAGTATGGCTGAGAACTTTAATAATATGAAGCAGTTAAGTGAAATGCTGTTAATTGTAGTTTCGGCAGCGAGTTTCATTATATTAAGTCTGATCTTTTTGTTCTGGATGAAGAACCGGACACAGGAAATTGGTATTTTTATGGCGTTAGGAGAAAGCAAGAAGAAAATTTGGAGTCAATTTCTTTGGGAAGCTATGCTGATTGGAGTTTTGGGATTAGTATTGTCATTTATGATATCGCCTGCACTTTCCAAAATGACAGCATCTTATATGGCACAGCAATCCCAGAGTCAGGCAGAAGAGCAGAAAGAAGCAACGGAAAATCAGGTATTTGCAGACGGATATACCGCACCGGATTTGAAATTACAGAACATAGAAATAGAAGTTACGCCAGATATGTTGATAAAAGATACAATTGCAATCGGTGGATTGCTACTCATTTCAGTTTCAGTAGCAGGGATTATGATCATGAGGAAAAAACCAAAAGAAATTTTATCAGAAATGAGTTGATATCCTGTTAAGATTTATTATAGATGGAAAATTATTGCAGTAAATAGCATTTATATGCGAACAAATGATATGAGGAATTATTGAATCGAAATATAAAAAGCTTTATAGAAGGAGAAGAATAAAATATGAGTATCTTACGACGGGGAATGTGTTCCATTACTCGAAAACCTGTAAAAAGTCTTCTTCTCCTGTTAGTAGTTGTAGTGATTAGCAGTTTTTTTATGGCAGGATTGGCAAGTCGGTCTGCAAGTGTCAATGTACAAGATTCTACGCGGCAAGCAGTTGGGGCTACATTTAGACTGGAACTGAATGAGGCTAATCGACATACCCGGCTTGAAGAGGCATCAAAAATAACAGGAGCAGAAGGAGACTATGAAGGCGTTCACAATTATCGTTTAGAAAATGGAGCTTATGGAGTTTCAACAGATAATTCTTTTGAAACAGTTATTCCTAAAGATGCAGAGCAGATAGCAAAAGTAAAAGGAATTGAAGAGTACAACCTGATTACAGTAGCAACAGTAGTAAATCCTGTGAATTTTAAAAGAATTGAAGATTCGGATATGGATCAGAGCCAGGACTTTGGAGGTGTTAATCTAAGAGGCAATCGAATTATGGAAATGGATATGGATGTTGCAGCAGGAAAAATTAAGCTGGTAGATGGACGAATGACAACCAAAGAGGATAAAGATGTTTGTGTTATTTCAAAAGAACTGGCAGAATTAAACGGACTGCAAGTAGGCGACAGTCTACAGTTCAATCAGTGGGATGACAAGGAGAATTCGAAAGTCTATAGTGCGAAGATTGTAGGAATCTATGAAGCGGTGCAGAAGTTGGAACCGGTTATGTCAGGAGATACGTATCGGTCAGAAAATACAATTTTTACCGACATGAATTTTCCAGAGAAACCATCTGGTGAAGAGGGAAATCCGTTGTTCCGATATGCGATTTTTAAAGTGGGGAATGTAGACCAATATGATGCGGTAAGAAAGGAAATTGAAAAAGTAGACATTAACTGGGAAAGATATGATTTAATTGATAGCAATGGAAATATTCAGAGTATGGCTGAGAACTTTAATAATATGAAGCAGTTAAGTGAAATGCTGTTAATTGTAGTTTCGGCAGCGAGTTTCATTATATTAAGTCTGATCTTTTTGTTCTGGATGAAGAACCGGACACAGGAAATTGGTATTTTTATGGCGTTAGGAGAAAGCAAGAAGAAAATTTGGAGTCAATTTCTTTGGGAAGCTATGCTGATTGGAGTTTTGGGATTAGTATTGTCATTTATGATATCGCCTGCACTTTCCAAAATGACAGCATCTTATATGGCACAGCAATCCCAGAGTCAGGCAGAAGAGCAGAAAGAAGCAACGGAAAATCAGGTATTTGCAGACGGATATACCGCACCGGATTTGAAATTACAGAACATAGAAATAGAAGTTACGCCAGATATGTTGATAAAAGATACAATTGCAATCGGTGGATTGCTACTCATTTCAGTTTCAGTAGCAGGGATTATGATCATGAGGAAAAAACCAAAAGAAATTTTATCAGAAATGAGTTGATAT
>OBJQ01000907.1_pt1 | contig 18381 bp, 18 predicted proteins | sample 1519921 | NCBI WGS metagenome assembly OBJQ01 (sample SAMN04209244, study PRJEB22552) | human gut metagenome | biome: gut; material: feces | host: Homo sapiens | place: USA: Oklahoma
ATACGATTTTGAATGGAGACCTGGATGAAGTAATTGACAGTCTGATCGCAGCGGAACAGGCTATACGCTTAAGCGGTTTAGAACAAGATGCCTAAGAACCCTTGATTTTACGGGGTTTTCGGGAAAATAGGGTATCCTATATTTTATGAAAAATGAGATAGAAATCGGTCTTACAGAAGAAAATGTAGCCGATTTCTATTTTTTTGCAATTCGAAGACATACTAATAGCCTTAAAAAGCGCCCATTGACACACTGATAACCCTTCAAACTGAAAGATATGGTATTTGCCTTTTGAGAGGTTAAATGGTATGAGTTTCGCTGTCCTATTGCTTAAATAGCGAGGGGGTATGCAAGACACCAGCCAAATGCGTAAGCGTTGACTGGTGTCATAAATCCCTATTCCTTGCAATGAAGCAGTTTGCGGAAAAACTTCTTCACGATACATTCTTTACGTTTCTTTTTGGTTTTTTCTTTAACAACAGTATTAGGGGTGTCAGTCTTTGTTTCTTCTATGGAAGAAGGCTCTGTATGTACTGTTCTTTCAACAGGTTCTGTTTCTTCAATTTGTACTGGAGAAGATACAGTTACTTCTGGCACTTCAATTTCTTTTGGAGCAGATACTGTTTTTTCTTCATAAGGTTTAAATCCTTTAAATGAATAGTTGCTGACAATCCTTTCAACAGTATCTCTGAGAGGAACATCAAAATAAAAGACTCCTTTATTTTGAAAATTATCATCAAAGAAGGAAAGACATTGAGCATCTCTGTCGGCACGTTTCTGTGTATCTTCATTTTTGGTATAACTTGCTGATGCTTTTATTCTTCCAAAGTATATCCATGTTGCCTTTGCATTAAGCAGTTTCTCATACAGTTTTGTATGAACTTCCAAAGCAAAATCATCATTTGCCAGTAGATGTAAATAACCCAATGTGTAAGGATAAGGTGGGTCAACAATGATAAAGGCTTTTTCATTATCATACCACTTTTTTAAACGATATAAGGCGTCACTTCGTTCAAAGATAACATTTTTGTATAACTCTGAAGCATAAGCAAATTCTTCTAAAGATTTACGCTTTTGTTTATTGACATTACCATTTTGGTTGGTTGTATTTACATACCAAAAGGCAGCAGCTCCTTGAAGTCCTTTTTTCTTCATAAGAATTTCCACATCTTTTTTAAGTTTAAATATGTTTTCAGTATCTCCATTGCCATCATAATAATCATACGTTTCAAGCAATTTTCTACATTTTCTTTCAAGTTCTTTTGTGGATACAGTTACTTGTTTAAAGAAATTGATTTTGTTTTCATCAAGGTCATTGTATCTGCTTTCTACATTCAGATTATTTTTATAGCAATAATCTTGAATATAACCAGTAAGAACTCCACTACCACCAAATAAATCCAAAGTGGTTTCAATATCTTTTTCTTCAAGCAGTTGCTCAAACATATTACAAAATTTGTCTTTAAACCATTCTTTATTTCCCATTACATGAAAGATAGGACTGGAGAAGTCTTTCATATCTGGTTTTGTGATGGATATGTTTCTATTTTTACAGTAAATTAAAAAAGCAAGGAAGAAGACAAAATTGTTCAATCCACGAGTGTCTGTTTTATCATTTTCAGTATCAGTCATAACGGAGTTGATAAATGCCCAATCACTTCTAAGTAATCGAGTAGACTTTGATACTGTATTAGCTCTGTCTGTTGCACTTGTAAGAACAATGTTTAAGTAAAATTTGTTTGTATAGCGAGTCTTTATTCCTCTAAAGAGTTTTTTAACTTTTTCCTTATCACATTCAGCAATAATAGTTGAAAGGACAGAAGGTGTAAAGTCATATCCAAAGACTCTTTTAAATTCTCTTTCAAGAGCAGGCAAGCGGTTAATGTGTTTAGAAATAGAAGCTGGTCTGCAGATTTCCTCAAAAGAAACCTTTGGTGTGTTAGTAGTGTTTACTTTTGTTTTTTCCATAATATAATCTCCTTTGAAATAAATTTTTTGGAGATTTTTTAATCTGTAAGAAGACACACTTCCGGCAGAGAAAAAAATCACTGCCGTATATATCCTGCCTCAGTTGGCAAACCCAAGAATTTGCTGATTACACCGATTTTTCGTAAACCCAGTGAAAAAAGCCTTATCTCGCCAAGAAAAACGCTGACCCAAAGTCTATAAAATTCAAACTACAAGAACCTAAAATGTAAACCATGCTTTAAATTTGGCTGACTACAATAGAAAATGGCTGATTAGGCTATACACCAACACGAAACAGAGTCAGACCATAAAATATGAAATTCTGTTATTTCGTGGTAAGAAAGAATGAAAATTATTGAAGTGTGGTAGCGGAAATTGATGAAAAGGTGAAAGCCCTTGTAGCCAGTACCAAAGAATATCCGCAGAACCATGTAGTATATTTTTCGAGAAAGATTCAAATATGAGTGGTAAGAAATAAAAAATAGAAATGATTCCATGTAGCATGTATTAAGAACATTTGAAAAATTTATGTAGTGGAAAAGAGAAAAAACAGATGCTTTTTAGTAGCAAAGAAATGAAAAATAGTGGTGATTTTCTGAAGCAGATATTGGAGAAACTAAAAGATTATGTGTGGTTTTTGAAGATAAAAAGTAGACTTAAAGTGTGGTTTTTGGGTGAAAAAATCATAGATTTTTCTGTGGTAATTTTTGAAGAAAAAATGCCAAAGAATGTAGCAAAATCAACGGTTTTAAGGCTTTTTTAGTAGGAGAATTTTGGACTGGAACTTTGAGATGTGATAGATAGCAGGATATCGGCATGAATAGGTTGAAAAAAGGTGAGATGATAAAACATTAAGACCACAGTAGAGACACATTATCAATCGTGAGTTGATGATGGAATCACTGATAGGAAAACGATTGCTATACAGTAGAGATACAGAACTTCATATGGATATCATAGTTTTGTTCATACTTTTTCTTTCCTCTTTTATTAATATAAAGATTCCAGACGTATATAAGAAGTTGGTCTAGCAGTCTGAAGATTCCCCAAGTCTTCGGCAAGCTCTCTCAGATTAGCAGTTTCGCCTGCAAGGCACATCATCAGCTAAACCCATTATTGCCGTATTCATACGCGACCCTATCAGTCTGAGCCTGTTTATGTCAAGACCGCATGAGCAGGCTCTTTTTATAGGAACAGTCAGAATGCGTACTCGCCCAGATACGGCGGACTGTCATCAAAATGTGAAAAGAACTCAATGCTTTGTATGACAGGAAAGAGATGAGGATATAGTAAGTGAAACATTACAGAAAATCTCTCCGCAGTCGGGCGAATTTCCAACGTGTAAGATAAGAATAAAGATGAGAGTAACACGTTCAATGAGTAAGTTCTAACCACTGAGCAGGTGAGATGGTAAGGAGGTAGTTTATATGATGAGAGTATCGGAGGTAGCTCGTTTATTCGGAGTCAGCAGTGTAACCATAAGAAACTGGGTAGATACTGGAAGATTGAAGTGCAGACGCCTACCAAGCGGAGTACGAGTATTTGATGAGAACGAAGTCAATCGAGTGTACCAAAAGTACATGAGTAGCATAGAGGGAGGTGGCAGGTATGTGGAATCCAAGCAGGAAGTATAACAGACAAATAAAACAACCGAAAAGACGCTGTATTATCTTCTGTCATGTGCGGAGTAGAGTGTACAGTTGTATCACCTTGCGATAGCAAGATTACATAGGGGGTATGCGTTTTCCCCCGAAAGGAACTTTGAAAATTACATAAGGAGGTTAGACATGAAGAGAACAATCGTATGTACGCTGTTAGCCTTATCTATATCGAGTAGTCTTTATTCGCCCCAGATAGTCCTAGCAGCAGAGCAAACTGAGGAAACTCTAACGGAGCATTCCAATACAGGGACAACTGATGCAATCCAGAATACGAAGTCAGCGACAGCCCCTAAAGAGGACACCATTACTAAGACAGAAGAGCAAGCCCCAGTCAGTATCACAGTCAATGAGAACTTAGATGTTCTTAAACAGAAGCTAAAAAATCCTTTTAAAGAGGAAGTATCTTCAGGAAGATATTTACTGACTGAAGACCTTATTTTCATAGGGTATTTAGATAGTAGTAGAGGAGAGGAAGGCTTTCTCATTCCAAGTATCAATCAAACAGCGGATAAGGTATCTGACATTTCCTTTGGAGAATACAATTCTGATGGAGTATTTACGTGGGGGTACATCAGAACAAACGATAGTTTGTCGGATATCAAATCTTTGACGGAGTACATCAAAAAGCACACTGGCGAGATCCAAACAGCTTCCAGTAAAGATTTAATATCCTTTCCACTAAGAACTGAATCACCCACTACAGTATTAGTATTTTCTACGCAAGGAGATTACTTAGGAAACATGGATGTCAACTCCCAAGAAGCCGCCAATACGCTTTATGATGATACATTCCTTGAGACACCAAGTATCAGTATCAGTTCTTCACTAGCTGATGACAAGACCCAGGCTAACGTGTCTGTTGCTTATGATTTTAGTAAGTATCCAGAACAGCTTGGCGGAGAATATCTGATGAACTTCGATATCAAGGATTCCAAAGGAAATTTGGTATTGAGTTCTGATGAAGCCCTAAAGAAGTATATTGATACTGGTAACACTGTAAAAGGAGTAACAAGGGTATTCCCAGTTAGTATGAATGGTACTTTTACAGTCAGTATGCGTACTAATATCAGAACGATTACTTCAGACTTCAGTATAGAGGGGGTAACAGCTCCCAAACAGGAAGAGATATCAACTGCCAAGCCAGATATTTCTTACAGTGAGTTACCGAATGGTATTCTAACAGGCACGAACTTTCCGATTACAGTCTACAGTAGTATTGACAGCGTGTTGATGTTGAATGGTGAGTCAAGCCAGACACCATGTAAGGAATATACATTCTCAGTCAGTCATAATGGGAAGTATAAAATAACAGCCACTACCAGTTCTGGTATTGAGGTATCAAAAACCATAGAAGTAACTGGATTCGTGGATAGTGTGAAAGACATTGATATGAATATGTATGGAACTGGAGGCAGTACCATGCTCCCACAGACAGGCGGAGTAAGCTGGGTAGTCGCAGTATTATCTGGAGTAATCTTCATAATAGGGGGTATGAGTTTAGCAAACAGAGATCGACTGTTTGCCCTACTGCACACATTGAGAAAGAAGGTGTCAAAATGAGGATAAAGAAGTCACTGATAGCCCTGACATTCCTGTTATTACTGGGAGGGCAGACAGCACGAGCAGAATGGACGGGCGGAGGCAGCTCTGGTGGTGTCAATGATAGTGTGGTTACGGGCAATGGTACTTACGCAACTTACGGTGTGAAATTTTCACTTGCAAGAAGAGCAGACCTGCTTACAGAAGGAGACATAAATCGTGGCAACTACGCAGGTTACACCAGAGGCGGAGCAGGTATCGTAGTATTAAAGAACGGAGAAGGCTTATACAGTACTTCAGCCAACCGTAATGATATCAGTACAAATGCTCCAGAGTTTATTGTAGACAACGGAGAACTGGTGACGGTGAATAATGCGAATGTTACCACGCAGGAGGCAGCCACGATTCTGTCAGTAGATGCGAACAGCTTAGACAACACATTAAGAAATATGATTAGTGAGGGAGACTTGTCTGGACAGCAGAGTACAAATGTACATGCTCACTTTAGATTTGAAGGACTGGCTGAGTATATCAATCAGAACTTCACAGATGTACATAATCCCGATGGTATGCTTTATAACGCTGAAAAGCGTTCTCAGTTCTATGACAGATTTACTGCTTTACTGGCTGAGAAAGGACTTACATGTGGTATCAGTAAGCAGGAATTTATTTCCAAGTCGGGGGTACTCGTTATTACGCCGGTAATAGGATTTAACGGCGGAGGCTACCTGTCTTTCCCTACAGCCAATGAAATCGTAGACAAAGGACTCAGTTCTGTATTCAAGACAGTGTATGATGTCACTGGAAACCATTACTCCGATAAACAAGTACCTTATGGAGATTCCAATGGTACAATCGGATTAACGGAATTAGCACAGTATTATACGATGCATGACCTCAATAACAATCCAATCGATAACAAGTCGGGAAGTGTTGCCGATATACTGGCACGAAAACACCAAAGTTTGAATTGGCGTTACGGCTTCGGTGTGCTTGGATTGAGTTATGAAGGAACAACAAGAGCAGCAACAAGTATCACAGTACGAGCAACCCAGACAGAAGATGGAAACTACAACATGGATTCAAGGGTATCAGCTATTTCGCAGAAAGGTGGAAACATGCCAGTTGACGGAAATCTGACAGCAGGTACTACTGAAAATCACGATATACAAGGGGGTATGTCAGAGAACGGCGGTAGCGTTCCCGTCCTTGTCACAAATATTACCAATACATATCAAGAAGGCTACAAGACCTGCGCTTACGGTGCATTTTTAGCCAATGGAAGTGGCAAGATAACAGTAGAGCAAGACCTCGATTCCCTGCGTAAGCAGTTAGAAGGAAGTACCAAGGCTCAGATAACCAGTGTAAATTCTGGTAACTTTAATGCAGGAAGTAATTACAAGCCAGTCTACAAATACAGAACACCACAAGATACGGCAAACTTTCTTGCACAGTCTGCACTGTCTGGTAGAGTTTCAGATAAGCTCATACAGAACATGAGACAAAAGGAGCAGGCAGAACCAGTAAATTTACAGTACAACTTGACTGCAATGGTAAACAATAAGAGTCAGATATCATCAGCGGAGTTACAGGCATCCAACGGAAGTACAGCAGGTACTGGAGAAATAGCATTGACAGGTGAGGAACAGAAACTGGGTATCGCAGTCCAGTATTTAGTGAAAACCAAGCCAGTAAAATCCTATATCAGTTATGCCAAACTTTCTTATGATGAGGATTTAAACGGTAAACTCTCTATTGGGGGTAAAGATAGTGTGGAACACACGTTAGCCGAAGAAGGAACATTCAAGGTAGACAGTTCCAGATACTACATTGCTATGGTAGCAAACAGTGATGCCAATGAGAAGTATAAATTATCAGACAAGAACTCCGGTGATACATTCTGGAACACACTGGCACAAAGTATTACTACTGGAGATATGTTTGGTATTGAAGAGTATCAGTCTCAAGTTGATCAGTTACTTTCAAAGGAGAACACAACTTTGGAGAGTACAACAAAAGGTGCTACCGTATCTGTCGGAAGTAAAAATGGAGATGGGTATAGCGTGTTTGTACTTGAAATAGATGTACCAGAGAAAATCAAAGTATCAACGGATATCCACTTAGAGGATTATCAGTTAAATAAAATCGAAGCAGATATCCTTGCTTCAAAGAATGGTATCCTTACAAATAGTGGAGAAAGCGTAGTAAATCCTAAGAACGTGGTAAACAGAACCTGCGTATTTAGTGACGAGTCACATCAATCATATGAGGGTACTAACACTTACCATCTGGGTACTACGGATTATCAGAAAGGTATCACACTGGATGCCGATAAGAAGAGTACGACAGAGAGGCTGATTTACTATAACACACTTCTTGGTGAGTCCTACACGAGAGATAACATTGATAAGGGTATCAATGATATTTCTGGAGAAGCAACAAAAAGGTATACTTACGCTTTCAACTTATCCAGAGGGCTTCATGGTGATAAGAGAACAATATCAGCATTGAGTATGAATTCCTTACCAGAAGCAGAACGTAATATTTTAACTGGAGTACATGGTAATACCTACGGTATTACACCAACAGGGGGTAAGACTACTGTTTCACCCGTCCGTGATTCCAAGGCAGTCTATTTAGCAAAGATAAAAGATAGATTTTCATTCAACTCATTTTGGATGGAAGGCGGTACACAGCCTAACAGCGTATCTGTTTTAACCCATAAAGGCATTAAACAAACAGCAGATGGTGATGTAGATGTACAGGATTCTTATCAAGTACTCACAAGTAGTGGTGCAAGACCGTTGAAATATAATGACTTCCCAATCTACAGACTGGATGTTGACGTGAAAGAAACGATTTACAAATACAGTACAGATACGATGGAAGTAGGAAAGACACTTTACTCCGGTGATAAGGAGTACGGCACACTCAAGACTGGAATGCGACTGAATACAGAGGCATATAAAGATACACTTCCAAAGGAACAGCAGTATCGTATCGCAGTTGGTGCAAATGCCACCTGTGAACCTTTGTCTTTCTACCCAGAAGTTAGAATGAGGGCGTATTTCACGAATAGTACGGATACATTGAGTGGAGGCAGCATCATTCCAAGGACTGTATTAACCATGTCAGAAGAGATACGAAAGGTACAGCCCAAATCCATGTATCTGATGAGAATCGATACAGATGCAGAGAAAGACTTAGTATCTGGAAGTATTTATTCTGATACAATGGGTACTGGAACTAGGGCAAGAAACATCAAAGGGGGTAACAACAAGAACCTGCCAGTCATCTACGGCGGTTCAGATATTACATTGAATGTGAAGGAAGTAAAACCACAGCTTAAGATGTATGGATATGCCCTTGACATGGTAAATTACGATAAGGACAAGAATGGATTTAAATTGTCTGAAGACAACGTTATCCCATATTATTCTGTTGTAAACGATACGAGTGTGGAGAATCGAGATCCATACACCGCATGGGGAAATAAATCCTCAACGGAAGACTTGTTCAAACAGTATGTGGAATGGGTAACATCCGTAAAGAAGAACTTGTATGCTGATGTAACTCTCAAAATAGCAGGCAAGAACAGCGAAAAAGAATATAACAATTTCAATGTTTCTATGAGTAGTCTGGTAGATAAGCATGAGTCAACAAAACACAGGGAGACCACTCAGTATCCTATTTATATCCGCAGAGGAGCAATCGATACGGAAGGATTGGGGTATCAGGCATTGCTAAATCAGATTAAGACAGATTATCAGTGTTCTGAAGAAGAGGCAAAAGCACTCTTTGAAGAGTCTGATATGTACCAGACAATCCTAAAGGCTGTTGAGGACACAAAAGATGCCTTTAACAAGTCTCAGAAAGTAAATACTGAGGACGGCGGAACTCATGCCGTTAGAACCGAGGACACGGAAGATAACTGGTACGATGAAGAGGTAAAAACATTCGTTATCAGAAGGTATGAAAGTGACCCTGTTGAATTTAAGAACATTGTTTTAACAGATAAGATAGATTACGGTTTGACACCAGATAGTACGGCAGGGCGTGATAACAAGAACTCAGCACAGCAGAAGAGTTACAATAGTTATGAAGGCAAATGGTATTTGACTCTGTACTTTAAAAATGATACGAAGAAAGAAAGTAATTTGTATCTGTCAGAAGAGCAGAGGTATCAGCCGAATAAAGGCAGGGTACAAACCAACACAGACTATTTCAAAGGTGGTACAGTACTCATTCATAATCTGTATGTAAGTGGTGCAGATTTTAAAATCCCTAGTGCTACAACAAATGATATGTTGAGATAAACAAGGGGGTAATCAAGTTGGCGGAAGTCCATGTGGCTTACCGCCTTTTTTATGCAGTCAAGTCAGACACATCATTTTTCTATTTTCTTCTAACCCATAGAGAAAATGCTTTCATGGGAAAGAACCAAAAACAGCAGATACCTTAAGAAACGTATATACATTCTGGAATCAGTGCTCAATATCAACAAAAATCTGCTTCAAGTTCTTTTTATTTTTTGAAGGTATTTCTTTGGCTCTTACAACAACTCACTTTATTTGAGATAAGGTATCATTTTTTCCGTTTGTAAATCGTATCTTTTGTTTTCATAGCAAGAAAAAAGAACCTCTCCCAATTCTTTTAGGAGAGGCTTAAAGCATAATATCATGGTTTTCATCTGGAATAATTTCAAACAATTCATCTGGTGTACATTCCAAGACAGTACAGAGTTTTTCTATATTTTCAAAGCGTATGCTGTCAGTTTCATTGTCCATTAAACGAGACAGGTTGTGGTAGTCCATGTGTAGCTGATTATGCAGCCAATATTTCGTACGCGATTTTGATACCAATAGTTCTTTGATTCTGAGACGTATCAATAAGTATCCCCCCTACAAGTATAGTGTTTCCAGACACTATTTAAGAATACAAGAAAAAATATATTGTAATAACTGGTGTTCAGACACTATAATATGGGTATAGACACTATAGTTCTGTGAGAGAAGGGATTTGGATGAAAAAGGCATTTCTGGTATCAGTAGCAAGTTTGCTTCTAATGGTGGTATGTAGCTGTTCTACTGTGGAGAACGTAAAAGAGCCGACAGAGTATGCGTTAAAAGAGGATTGCTTTCTATGTGGGGATAGAGGCTTGCTGTCTTTGTATCAAGATGGTGTTGCTGTCCTCAATCTGAATACATTTGAAGTATATACGCTTAAGATGGAAGAAGGAAGTGGAAATACAGACTGTATCAATAGTAATGGAGAAAACAGGACTACGGTGGAAGTAAGAACCAATAGTGAGCGGAAGATTTCACATATAACATTGAGAGTCAAAGATGACAGCAAGCCAGATCCGGAGGAAATGAGCCAGATTTTATGCAAAAACTGCTCAGACAGTATTATGAAGAACAATACATATGATGTGAGTTTTATTGACCTTTCAAAGAAAGAACTTATTCCCTTGAGAGAGGAATCGAAAGAGTTTTATGTGGGTGATTATGTAGTGTATCAGAGCTGCAAGTCAGAGGATAATACGATGGAGTATCTGGTATTTTACGCTTCAGAAAATCAATCCTAGTGGGGGTACTTAATATTCTTACGAGATATCTGTCTTTTTTGAAAGGCTCTATTGCTTTTCAAAAGAGATGGAGTTAAGCTATACAGAACCTTATAAAATCTTAGAAACAGGGAGGTGTCTGTGTATGGAATTGCAGAAACTTGTTGAGCGTGCTCAACGGCTGAACAGTTATGTAGTGGCGATTGTAAAAAGTAGAAATCCAGAAGAGTTTTTTGTGCTAGCGTTGACTGACACGTATGAAGATGCTGTTATGTGCAGAAGGGTATTAAATACAGACGGCATTTATGATGTGATTATCGTGCCACCATTTGAGAGAAAGGAAATACCGCCGAATGAGACAGCGGATTACTTTCGGAGTATCTATAACATGCAGGTACAGGAGCCAGCAGTAAAGTTTCGATGGAATTTAAAGTTGTAAATTATCTTAAGCAGAAGGGTATGTGTAGAGCATATCCTTTTTCTTTGTATCTAAGAATGGTATACATTTCTTCTCAAACAAGGGGGTAAAGAATAAAAAACATCTCTCTGAGACAAACATATCAAGATAACTCATAAAGAACAGTCTGTTTTTATAGGAATCATCCTTTTCAATTCTATTGTGGAATGCCGGTGAGAACAGAAGTGAGATAATCGCAAAGAACGCATGAAATAGCAAGTCTATCTGTCAGATTGTTATGCAGTGCTTTGGAGAAAACAACGAAAATGGTATGTTCTGCAGTCTGTATTTTCAGTTTACGATTTAGGTATGAATATGTATCTGTATTTGGGGCAGTAAAGAAACAGACGATGCGATGCAGCTTCACAAATAAGTGTGTTCTTCAGATGGGTATCGATAACAGGCTATTTTACGAGAGTAGGGTAGCTATTTTTGTATTTGAAAAACAATAGGGGGTAAGCCGTTTGAAAAACGCCCAAGACCCTACTGCGTTCATAATGAATCATACGCAAAGCGAGTTGATCAGACTGTTTGCTAAGACCTTTTATCGCATTTCGATATGAAAGTATTCTGTGTAGAAAATTTTTCACAAAACTTTTCGTGGAAAACTCTGAGTGTAAAAAATCAGAGATGTACCAAAAAAATGAATTTAGTATAGGAGGTATTTAGTATGAAAAATTTACTAAACAGAGAAGGTATGGAGAACACAGCGATTAGAAAGGAGAATGCTATGAATACGCAGGCAGAATTACAAGCAGTTGCCAAAAGGGATGCAAGGTTACAAAAAATCATGAGTTATAGAAACTATGACTTTTATAATCCTGCACTTTTCCTGCTTGGTTTACAAGATGGGGAAACAATTTCTGATGCATTATTAAGACGTGGTGCATGTAGGATAAATAAGGTAAAGACTAGAAGTACAAAATACAAAAATTGTTATACAGATTATTTTATGTACCCAGGCAATAATTCTACAGTTGTTGCTGTAGTATATAACAACGAAGGAGTTGGAATACCAACATTGCTTGATTACCAAGATTATGAGAAATATTTCAAAGATGAAAATTTAACATTGAATGACAGACATGATAACACAAGACTTTATGAAAACCCAATGCCGATGGTTAAGATTAAAAGCAGAATTAGAGCATCCAGATTAATTTTAGGGATAGAAGATGCTTACAGAGGGATACAGGCAGACCATATAAATAGTAATCGCTTTGATAATAGGAAAGAAAATCTTCGTAAGACAACAAATAAACAAAACTCTAATAATCGTCCAAACTCAAAAAACAGGTTTGAGTCCTGCGCTTACCGTAAGGAGAATGACTATCGTTTTGGTATGGCTATATTGCTTGAAAGAGATTTCTTTAAAAGCATGAGTAGGGAGAAGGCAGACATATATAATCAACTGCTTCATGAGCATTTTTCTCCAAGCGTATATAGTTTTGCTTCATAAGTGAGTCGTCAACGAAGTTGTATTTTATAAAGCGTAAATTCCTTTGGGGATGTACTGCACATTCCCAAAGATAAAAATGATTTGGAGGTGCAATTTATGGTAAATGAAATTACCAAACTGAAGCAGGCGTTGGAACATGAGAGAAACCTAAATAACAATTTAAGGAATGCATTATTAGGACAGGATAATGCGGATGATGTATTGAAGCAGGCTCATACTTTTAAGAAGCAGGCTGAATCCCTGCAAGAGGAAAACAGAAAGCTGAGAGAGGAATTAGATTTCATTAAGCGTGGGCGAACGACCACGCAGGCTATCAACAAACGGGTGGATAAGTCAAATGCTTACACAGTATCTATTATCTGCATGATGATACAGGGTAAAAAAATGGAAGATATATGTAACACGCTGAGTATCAGTCAATCTACATATTATCGTGCTGTTTCTGCCGAGGCTATATCTGACAGTCAGCACATGAAAGACTTGTATACATATTATAAAGGTATTTTTGATGAGCATAACATTACGGAGGAAACATTCAAGGATTGGGTAATGAAGCGGAAGAAATATCTTGGCAGAGGTTAAGGCAGCACAGAAACGCTCTCAATATAGGGGGTACTAAGATAAAATAAAATGGTCAAGGAGGAAAAAACAATGGCGAAGAGATTTATTGATGAAGATGAGCAGGAGAGAATCAACACAGAACTGCGTAAGGCAGTAGAAAAAGGAATTTCTATGGCTGTCGAGAATGATAACCAATATTATGAGTGTATTAGAAAGCAGATAGAAATTCTGGAAACACAGTATGAAATTGGCTATAAGTTACTTGCAGAGGGAATTGACCGCTTGCGTGTCATGCGGATTACAGGTCTGCTGAAACATGAGATTGATACACTTGTAGTGAGTCTGGAAAATGAAAAGAAGGAAGGTATCAATGAAACAACAAAAGAATTGGTAAAGAAAATGCTTGCAGAGAAAATTGATGTACCTATTATCATGCGTATCGCTGAGTTATCAAGGACAGATGTTGAAAGGATCGAGCAAACAATCGAATAGAGTATCAAGAGAAGGCTACCATTTACAAGATGTATCTGGTAGTCTTTTTGGGTAAAATCATACCTGCCGATACGTCACAATAAGGGGGTAAAACAGGCTCTGCCTGTCGATATTGACTCCCCCCGTAAGGGGATGCTATACTTAGAAAAAGGAGGGATTGGCAGTGCCAGAAGGAATCGCGTACCAGAACAAAGACATTGAATTCAAGTTGATGAGTGAAACCTACAAGGAAAAATCTTTTGAGGCTTACGGCTTGAAACTACCAAAGATTAAGGAAGTATTGCCTACGAATTTGCCAGCAGTATCGGCAAATGAAATGCGTATCGACAATTTATTTTTACTGGAAGATGATACAGTGGCAATCGTAGATTATGAGTCAGAAGATAAGACTTCCAATCGTGTCAAGTATATTAACTATATTGGTAGGATTATGCAGAGATATGATTCACAAGGTATAAGAATACCAGAATTGCGTATGATTGTAATCTATACGGGAGATGTGGAGACGGCAAAAGATACATGGGAAATACCATGCTTAACTTTAAAAATGGAGCAGGTGTTCATTCATAGCCTGCCAGATGCTGAAATCTACCAATCGGTTAAAAAGAAACTGGAGAACAATGAAACTTTGTCAGAGAAAGAACTTATGCAGCTTATCATTCTTCCACTTGCAAAGAAAGGTAAAGAAGCGAAGCAGAAAATGATTGAGCAAGTAGTAGATTTGGCGAAACAGATTGAAGATGAAAACACACAGGCATTTGTTATCCTGGTATTTTGGTGAGCAGTGATAAATTTATAGACAGAGACTATGCGAAGTCAGTAAGGAGGTATTTGAGCATGACGAAAGTATTCCAGATTTTAGAAGAAGAGAAGCAGGAGGCAATCAACCTTGCAGAGAAAAAAGCTGCTAATAACATGATAGAGAACTTTATCAAAGCAGGTGCAGATACGCTTATGATTATGCAGGCAACTGGTTTAACTAAAGAGGAAATTGAAGAAATCAAAAAGAATATGATGATAACAAAGTAGGGTATCAGAGTATGATAAAAGTATTTCAGATATTAGAAGAAGAGAAGCAGGAGGCAATCAACCTTGCAAGGAAAAATGAAAGACGTGAAACTCGACTAGAGATGATAGAAAGTTTTATAAAAGCTGGTACAGATACATTGACACTCATGCAGGCAACTGGCTTAACAAAAGAGGAAATCGAAGAAATCAAAAAGAATATGCTGACAACAAAATAGGGTATCAGAATAGACTGTCATTTACAGAGATGTATTTGGCAGTCTTTTTGTATGCTTGAGATGTGGTATCGTCATTTAACAGGTAGGGGGTACTAAGACAGGTTTTAGCCTGTCAAGAACATAAGCAGAATAGATAAATTTGCAACTTCCTTTTTGTGGATAATTGATAAATATAAAAGAATAGCTTGACTTCTTCTTCGTTCAGAGCGATAGATAAGACCTCGAAAAACTATATAAGAACAAAGGAGGATTTATCTATGCAAAAATCAAATCTGCCACAAGGCGTAAGAACTTTAGAAAAATGGTATAGCACCAATACTCTGAAGTTTGATTTGCCTATCCAGAGAGCGTCTGGACAGTGGAGTCCACTTCAGAAATCTCTGTTAATCCATTCCCTGCTTGCAGACTTTCCTGTGCCACCATTATATTTTATCAAGTATAAAGGGAAAGATGATAACGTAACCTATCAGGCACTTGATGGGAAACAAAGATGTACTTCTATATTTGAGTTTATTAGTGGTGATTATAAACTCCATGCCAGTACGCCAAAGGTAAAAATTTACGACAAAGAAGTTGAATTAGCAAACAAAGAATTTAATGATTTGTCGGATGATATTAAAGACCTTATTTCAGGATATCGATTTACCATTTACTTATTGGAGGATGCCACCGATGAAGAGATTGAGGAGGCTTTTGCACGTTTAAATGCCAGTACACCATTAACTCTGATTCAGAAAGCAAGGACAGAGATGGGAACAGAACTGGCACAGTGGACTCGCAAAATGACTAATATGTCATTCTTTCAACAGGCAATTCCTTTGACACTTGCACAGGCTCGCCGAGAAAGTGAATTGGAAATTTTGTTACAGTCTATGCTCCTAATGGACGCCAAAGATGTCGGCTATAATTACAAGGCAATTTCCATGCGTGAAGTGACAAAGTATTGTCGTGATATTCGTGGAAATTATTCAGAAAGTAGACGGCAAGTTATTCAAACAATTATTGAATATCTATCGGAGGCATTCCAAGAAAAGACGAAGTTCTTGAAAAAGACAAATGCAGTCATGGTATTCGTTATAGCAGACCTTGCAATGCAGCACGATATCACTCCGCAGGACTTCAAGAAATTTATTGACTACTTTGCGGAGCATATACCATACGAATATGAGGAAAACACTGGGGCAGGCAATATTAAGAAAAACAAAACAGAGGGCAGACTGTCTACCATTTGTAAGAGCATGGAAACATATTTCAAACTATCTGATAAGAAGCCTGCTGAACCGGCAAAGAAATCAGAAGTTCCTACGTCAGAACCTGCAAAATCAGATAAGAAGTCAGAAGTTCCTGTGTCAGAACCTGCAAAATCAGTGAAGAAGGAGGGTATCTAATATGAATGTATTAAATTTTTTGGCAGACGTTATAGTGGAAGAAGGGGAGACAACTGCTACAGAAGAGAGTATGACTTGTATTGAATACAAGAAGGACTTTCAGTACTTCTTCATCACGAATAAAGATGGAAAGTATTATTATCAGTACATAAGTTTCTTTCCAAGAAATACATATAATTATGATGATAAGTTTAGAATTTTGGAAGACTTGCTTTATGACAAATCAGAGGAGGAGCAATGTCAAGTTGTTAAGGTATTGATGACAACTGAAGTTGAAGGGTTGGGAGATGCCAACGATTCCTATATGAAGTATCCATTGTATTCTGTCCGAGGAACTTGTGGTAAGAAGTGCCTTTCTAAGAATTGTCCAAACCGTGATTTTGAACATTGTTGTAACAATAAAGTGATTGGGTACACAGGCACAAACTTTTTTAAGTATCCAGAACCACTTGAGATTTTGGAAAGTATATTGGGTTGGCTCTGTGTTTGTCCAGACCTTGATATTGTATTCGTAGTACATGATTGGTATCCAAGTAAGATTGAAGATTTATTTTATCAAACAGCTTTTCATGTGAAGAATGGTGTAATTAAAGTGGTAGATGAGGCTGAGGCTGAGAAGTTATACAAAGAGTATCACGAAAAGTATCCGTATGACATGGAAGAAGTGGAACGTTGGCTACGAGACTTGTGTGCAAACTAATACTTTGATAGGGGGTATATCCGAGGCAGGATTTGTTCCTGCCGATATTTTTATGACTCACTCAGACCGTCAAGATATGCTTGAAGGCGTTCCTGCTTATTCTTGTTTAAAGACCTGTATTTGTTAATCAGTTCATCCTCTTCTGGTGTCAGATTTTCATTTTGCAGTGGATATAATTCAAAGTCAAAAAATTCTGGTAATGTGATATTTAATCCTTTGCAAAGTTTTTCAAGAGTTGCGATTGTAGGGCAGGTACGTCTGTGGATGATATTGTTCAAACTGGAGTAGGGGATATCCGCTTCTTTCGCCAGACGGTACATAGAAAAATGTTTTGTTTTACGGATATAGTCAATACGCTCAAATACTTTATCTTCAATCATGTTATTACTCACTTTCGTTAGGATATTATCAGTATAATAAAAAAGAGTAATAAAAATCAGATATTAAAATGAGTTATATATTGACTAATATATCAGAAGTGAGTTATACTCTTTAGAGAAACATGACCAGATGCTGAAAAAAGAAAAAGACATAGCGTATTATCAGCAATGCCTTTTTAACAAGAAGTTTGATTATTTGTTTTATTCTGGTTCCATGTTGTCCAATGCATATTCGATGCATTGAATAACTACTTTGTTAAAAGAAAGATTGTTTTTATTAGCGAGTGCTTGAACTTCGTCTATGAGATCCTTTGGCAATCGAAGTGACTTGTTTTCGTACTCAGTAGCTTCTTTTTTTAATTTAAACATACAATACCACCTTTCATAGTATCTATTGTATTTTAGAAGTCAATGTGTTAATATATTTAAGATATAATATATTTTATATTATAAAAAATAAGAAAAAACATGAGAAGGAAAAGTTTATGGAAAAACCTGATGCTTGCAACAGCACTGACAGTTGTATTGGGGACTGCACCAGTGACGGCGTTTGCAGCAGATGTAGATTCAACAGTGACAGAGGCAGAGCAGACAACACCGCAGGCAGACACAACTGTCAAGGAAGAAGTTGCTGAACCAGAAGTAAAGGCTATTACGGTAGACGTAACAACAAGTTCTACGACATTCGATGGTACTCAGGATATCGTAATCACATACACAGTAAATGGTGTGCAGGATGGTTTTGAACCATATCAGGATATTCCGTGGTTTGATGGGCATCCACAGGATGTTATCGAGGAGAAGGTTTCAGATACGGTATACAAATTTACAATTACAAAGGCTGCACAGCAGGCTTGTATAGAGAGAAATAATGCAACTGATGGACAGATATTTGTATTCGATTCTAAGTATTCTACAGGTTCAGTAGATTTCCCAACAGTCACACTGACATACACAACAGGAGAT
>OBJQ01000932.1_pt1 | contig 17885 bp, 10 predicted proteins | sample 1519921 | NCBI WGS metagenome assembly OBJQ01 (sample SAMN04209244, study PRJEB22552) | human gut metagenome | biome: gut; material: feces | host: Homo sapiens | place: USA: Oklahoma
ACCCTTTGGGGTGGCGGCCGTTTTTTGCAGTTCTCAGGGCGCTGTGGCTGTCTGCCTGGCGCTGGTTTTTTTGCTGGTAATAGCTTTGCTGATCTCACAGATGGGAATGGGAGCTGCGGAGAGGAGGAGCACCGTGAGCCACTGGTACAGGTCCAGGGAGACGGTGGAAAAGACGCTCTGGAGAGGCGGCACCAGTAAAACCGCCAGCTGGAGCGCCAGCCCGGCCAGAAAGGCCCGATTCATGGCGGAGTTGGACAGAGGACCCATGGCAAACAGGGAGCGGTCCTCGCTGCGCACGTTGAAGGCGTGGAAGAGCTGGCAGAGGGTGAGGGTGGCAAAGGCCATGGTGTTGGCCACAGGGCCTTCACTGCCCGGCGCGGCCAGACGGGTAAAGCCCAAAAAGTAGGCCGCCAGGGTGAGAACGCCCACCATCAGTCCCTGCCACAGCAGGCGCAGGGTGAATTTCCCGTCAAACAGCCCGGCCCGTGCGTCCCGGGGCGGCTGGTCCATGACGCCCGGCTCCACCGGCTCCACGCCCAGCGCCAGGGCGGGGAGAGAGTCGGTGACCAGATTGAGCCACAAAAGCTGCACGGGGGCCAAGGGCATGGTGCCGAAGTCCAGCAGGGTGGCGGTAAAGATGGTGAAGATCTCGCCGATGTTACAGGAGAGCAGGTAGTGGATGGCTTTGCGGATGTTGGAGTAGATACCCCGGCCTTCCTCGATGGCGGCCACGATGGTGGAAAAGTTGTCGTCGGTGAGGATCATGTGGGCGGCCCCCTTGGCCACGTCGGTGCCGGAGCGGCCCATGGCGCAGCCGATGTCGGCGGCCTTCAGGGCGGGGGCGTCATTGACGCCGTCCCCCGTCATGGCTACCACCAGACCGCGCTTTTGCCAGGCCTGGACAATGCGCATCTTGTGCTCTGGAGACACCCGGGCAAAGACGGAAAAGCGGTGGATGTCCTCCTCCAGCACCTCCTGGGGCATAAAGTCCAGTTCCGGGCCGGTAAGGGTGAGCTCCCCAGGGCGGAGGATGTCCAGCTCCCGGGCCACAGCGGAGGCGGTTGCCCGGTGGTCGCCGGTAATCATCACCGGCCGCACCCCGGCCTGGTGGCAGCGCTCCACCGCTAGCTTGGCCTCCGGCCGGGGCGGGTCCATCAGGCCAAAGAGGCCTAAAAAGGTGAGGTTGTCCTCCAGCAGTTGGGGAGTGAGCTGGGCGGGGAGGAAGGACAGGTCCCGAAAGGCCACCGCCAGCACCCGCAGGGCCTTGCGGGCCATCTCCTCGTTGGCGGCGGTAATCCGGCCCCGGTCGTCGGGGGAGAGGGGACCCTTCGGACCCTGGGTACACTGGGGCAGCAGCACGTCGGGAGCGCCCTTCACATACACCCGGTAGCCGCCCTCCGGCAGGGCGTGGATGGTGGACATGCGCTTGCGGGTGGAGTCAAAGGGCAGCTCGTCAGTCCGGGGCAGCGCCTCCTCCAGCTTGTGCTGGTCCAGCCCCTCCTGGGCCGCCGCCACCAATAGAGCCCCTTCGGTGGGGTCGCCGGAGGCTACGGGAGCACCCGCCCGCCACTCCAGCCGGGCGTCGGAGCACAGCGCGCCCCCGGTGAGGGCCTCCCGCCGGTGTCCGCCGGGGAGCAGCCACAGCTGCTGGACCGTCATGCGGTTTTGGGTGAGGGTGCCTGTCTTGTCCGAGCAGATGACCCCGGCGCAGCCCAGAGTCTCCACAGCGGGCAGCTTTTTCACGATAGCGCCCCGCCTGGCCATGCGGCCTACCCCCAGAGCCAGCACAATGGTAACAATGGCGGGCAGGCCCTCCGGGATGGCGGCCACCGCCAGGGAGACGGCGGTGAGGAACATATCCAGCATCTTTTTCCCCTGGAGGAGCCCCAACCCAAACATCACCGCGCACACGCACAGGCACAGAAAGGACAGCTTTTGGGAAATTTCTGCCATCCGGGCCTGGAGGGGGGTGGTGCCCTCCTCCTGGTCGGAGAGCATCCCGGCGATATGGCCCATCTGGCTGTCTTCGCCGGTGGCGCAGACCACCGCCGTGCCCCTGCCGGCGGTGACCAGGGTGCCGGAGAGGACCATGTTGACCCAGTCACCCAGAGGGGCGTCGGGGGCAAGAATGAGGTCCGGGTCCTTTTCCACCGGGGCGGACTCGCCGGTCATGGTGCTCTCGTCGGTTTGCAGGCGGCTGGAGGACAGGAGCCGGGCATCGGCAGGGACAAGGTCCCCGGCTTCTAAGTAGATAATGTCCCCCGGAACCAGGTCGCTGGCCTGGACCCGGGTTTGGCGGCCGTCCCGCAGAGCCTGAGCCATGGGGGAGGAGAGCTTCTGCAACTCCTCCAGGGCCTGTTGGGCCCGGTCCTCCTGGGAGATGGACAGGACGCTGTTGACCACCACAATGACCAGAATAATGGCCCCGTCCAGCCAGTCCTTTCCGCCGCTCACCGCCAGAGACAGCCCTGCCGCTGCCAGCAGCACCACGATCATGGGGTCGGTGACCTGAGCCAGCACCCGGGCCAGAAGGCTGGCCTGTTTGGGGGCGGGGAGCTCATTGGGACCGTAGCGGTCCAGGCGGTCCTTGGCCTGCTTGGCGGTAAGGCCCTGGGGCCGGGCGTCCAATTCCTCTAACAGATGGTCTGTGGGTATACTGTGCCAGTTGTTCATGGTTGTCTCGCTCCTTCCTTGTTCTGCCAGTATAGACCATGGCCTGTCCATATTTTAGGGAATTGGGGAGGGGAGGAAATTTATTCCTTTTTTAAGCGGGGGAGAGTCCGCCCTGGTGGGCGGGTTCCTTTTTGTTTGCCCAAAAAGGAACCAAAAATGCCCCGGGGGTTGCGTTCCGATGAACACCTCGCCGAAGGCGGGTGTTCATAGTCTCTTACCCCCGGACCCCCGGCTACGGGGGACGTCCTCTTGGGGGTATGGTTGTGCCTTCCCGGCGGGCCTAAGACAAGATCCTCTGTCCTTCTTGCCTCGGGGACACAGGCCCCTACCTGGGCAGAAATTAAGAACGATTTGCGCTGTACAGACACCGCCTACCTTGGCAGAGCCGTGGCAGCTGGTCCGCCCAGCCACCGCCGCACCCAACAGGAAGGCAGGCACCAGGCGGTGTCATTCAGAGGTGCAATGCCAACAAATTTGGATGGAAGTAGGCCCCAGTGGGCCGAGAGTAGGAGGGGAACAGATCTTGATTTTGCCCGCCGGAAATAACTGCCGGACCGAAGTGCCCCGCTTTCGTAGAAGGGGTCCGGGGATAAGCTGACTGTGAGCACCACCGTAGGTAGGTGCTCACCGGAGGCGATCCCCGGCGGCGTTTTGCCTACTTTGCCGCCGTGGGCAAAGTAGGACGCCCCCGCAGGGCGGAACTCTCCAAGTAAAAAAGTGGGAGCGACGTGTTTCGTCACTCCCACAAGAGAAATATTCAGGAAGGATTAAGAGGCACTGGAGCTGCCGCTGGAACTACCGCTGGAGCTGCTGCTGGAATCCCCGGAGCTCTCCTCCTGCGCGGCAGTCACCTCCGCCTGCACCGCGGTGCGCAGGGCGGTGAGCTGGGTGTAGAAGGCGGCGGGATCGATCTTCTTGTACTCGTCGTTGGTCTCCACAGGGAACTGCTCCAGCCAGCCCTGCTGCCGCTGGCTCATGAGATAGGAGACGTACTGATCCCGGTAGTCGGCGGCCTGGATGGGCAGGCGGAGAATGATGTGATAGCCGTAGGTGCTCTCCACAATGCCGCTGATCTCGCCGGGCTGGAGGGCCAGGGCGGCCTCCTCAAAGGCGGCTACCATCTGGCCGGACTTGGCCTCGTAGCCCTCGGGGCTGTTCACGTTGCCGGAGGAGTCGGTGTCCTCGCTGTACTCCTTCATCAGCTCATCAAACAGGGCTTCCTTGTCGCTGGCGGCCTGGAGCTGGGCGAGAATGTCCTCGGCGGTGGCTTTCTTCTGGGCCACGGTGGCGTCGTCCAGCGGCTCGTACTCGCCGGTGGCCTTGCCGTCCGCGTCCTTGATGGGCTTGCTGGTGTCCACGGTCTTGAGCAGGATGTGCTTGGCCTTGTAGGCGATCTGCAGGTTGTCGGAGACATAGGTAAGGATGTCCTCATCCTTGGGGGCGTCGGGAGCGCCGTCGCCGTAGTAGCGGTTCATCAGCTGGGTGTTCAGGTCGCCGGCCTGCATCATGCGGGTGTACAGGTCCCGGGTGAGGGCGCTGGACCAGAGCATGTGATCTACCATGGCATCGCCCCCGGCCTGCTGGGCAAAGCTGTCTATGGCCTGCTGGATGGTCTGAGCGGACTCGTCAGAGACAGACAGTCCCTCCTGCTGGGCGATGACAGGGACCAGAGCGTACAGAGCGGCGGTCTGCAGGGCGTTGTTCAAAAAGCCCTCCGCCATGGTGGAGCCGTCCTCCATCTCGGTGTCCCAGGGCAGGTCAGAGGCGCTCATGCCCATCATGGCGTAGTACTGAGCGGTGCCGTCCACGGTGGCGGCCAGCCAGTAGAGCAGGCTGTCGGCGGTGATCTCCGTGTCGCCCACCGTGGCCACCACGGTGTCGCCGGAGAGACCGGCGGTGGACAGGAAGGGGTCGGTCACGGAGGAGAGGTCCATGGCCTGGACCTGGGAGGAGCTGCCGTCGCTGGAGCTGCTGGAGCTGCCGCCCTTTGCACCGCAGCCGGTGAAGGCGGTGAGGGCCAGAACAAGAGACAGGGAGAGGGCTCCCAGACGTTTCAAGGTAGGCATGGTACAGATCCTTTCTTATTTCACGATGATTTCAGACTAAATTAAGCTTGGGTCAGACCATCATAGCACAAACCGGGCATTAGGGCAAGCAAAGTCTCAGCCCAGAGCGGAAAAGGCGGAGATGAGAGCCTGGGCGGTGCGCAGGGGCTCGTCGCCGCTGCGCAGGCGCAGGATAAAGCGGGGTACGTCTCCGGGGATGAGGAGCAGCCGGTCCTTGAACTTGGGGTCGGCACACAGGGCGGAGAATTGCTCCAGATTGAACTGGTCCAGGGTAAAGACCAGCTGGCCCTTCTTCTGGGCGATGTCAGTGACCCCGGCCTGGGAGGCGGCGGCGCGGAGCAATGCCACCGAGATGAGGTTGTTCACCGTGCGGGGCGGCTCACCGTAGCGGTCGATGAGCTCATCCACCAGATCGTCGGCCTCGCTCTCGTCCCGGATGGCGGCGATGCGGCGGTAGAGGTCCATGCGCTGTTCGGGGGAGGGAACATACCGGTCGGGGATGGAGGCGGCCACGCTGAGGTCGGCGGAGCACTCGGTGCGCTTGGGGGGCGTCTGGCCCTGCTCGGTCAAAACGGCCTCCTCCAGCAGCTTCAGGTACATATCGTAGCCCACGGAGAGCATAAAGCCGCTCTGCTCGGGGCCCAGCACGTTGCCCGCGCCCCGGATCTCCAGGTCCCGCATGGCGATTTTGAAGCCGGAGCCAAACTCGGCAAACTCCCGGATGGCGGCCAGGCGTTTGGCGGCCACCTCGGTGAGCACTTTGCCCCGGCGGTAGGTGAGGTAGGCATAGGCCCGGCGGTTGGAGCGGCCCACACGGCCGCGGAGCTGGTGGAGCTGGGCCAGTCCCAGGTGGTCGGCGTCCTCGATGATGAGGGTGTTGGCGTTGGGCAGGTCGATGCCGGTTTCGATGATGGTGGTGCACACCAGCACGTTGAGCTCCCCGTCGGTCATGCGGCTCATCACGTCGTCAATGGCCTCCTGGCTCATCTTGCCGTGGGCCACGCCCACCGCCGCCGTCTCGCCCAGCATCTGCTGGATGCGGGCAGCGGTGCGGTCGATGGTCTCCACCCGGTTGTGGAGGTAATATACCTGGCCGCCGCGCTCCAGCTCCCGGCGCATGGCGTCGGCCACCACCGGCCAGTTGTGCTCCAGCACATAGGTCTGCACCGGCAGGCGGTCAGCGGGGGGCTCCTCCAGGGTGGACATGTCCCGGATGCCCGACATAGCCATGTTCAGGGTACGGGGGATGGGGGTGGCGGAGAGGGTGAGGACATCCACCTGGCGGAAGGTCTCCTTCAGCTTCTCCTTGTGCTGCACACCGAAGCGCTGCTCCTCGTCCACCACCAGCAGGCCTAAGTCTTTAAACTTCACGTCCTTGTTAAAGAGGCGGTGGGTGCCGATGAGAATGTCCACCCCGCCGTTTTCTACCTTCCGTAAGGTCTCCTTCATCTGGGTGGGAGTGCGGAAGCGGGAGACCACGTCGATGTTTACCGGGTACTTCTGGAAGCGGCGCAGGGCGTTGAGGTAGTGCTGCCGGGCCAGGACGGTGGTGGGCACCAGCACCGCGGCCTGCTTGCCGTCCAGCACGCACTTCATCATGGCCCGGAAGGCCACCTCGGTCTTGCCGTAGCCCACGTCGCCGCACAGCAGCCGGTCCATGGGTACGGGAGACTCCATATCCTTTTTAATTTCCTGGATACACCGCAGCTGGTCGTCGGTCTCGGTGTACTCAAACTGCTCCTCAAACTCCCGCTGCCAGGGGGAGTCGGGGGAGAAGGCGTAACCTGGCTGGCGCTGGCGCTGGGCGTAGAGCTCGATAAGCCCCTTGGCCAGGTCCTGCACTGCCTTTTTTGCCCGGGTCTTGGCCCGTTCCCAGTCAGTGCCTCCCAGCTTGGAGAGCTTTTTCGTCTCCTGGGCGTCCTCGCCGCCGCCAATATACTTGGAAATGAGGTCCAGCTGGGTGGCGGGGACGTAGAGCACGTCGGAGCCGGCGTAGGCGATCTTCACATAGTCCTTTTCAATGCCGTCGGCGGGCATCTTCACCATGCCCACGTAGCGGCCCACGCCGTGGTGCTCGTGGACCACCAGGTCGCCGGGGGAGAGGTCGGCATAGGATTTGAGCTTCTGGCGGTTGGTGGTCTCTTTTTTTTGCCGGGGCCGCTTTTGGGGGGCGGCCTGGCCCTCGGTGATGACGGCCAGCTTCAGGTCGGGGTATTCCATACCGCTGGACAGGCCGCCCACGGTGAGCATGATCTGTCCCGGCTTGGGCAGGGTCTTGGGAGAGAACTCCACCCCGGAGTTCACCTTCTGCTCCCGCAGAAGGGTCTGAAGGTTCAGCGCCCGCTGCTCCGAGGACACCAGCACCAGTACCCCGAACCCGGCAGACTGGTAGTGGCTTAAATCCTGCACCGCCGTCTCCAGGCTGGCTCCGAAGGAGGGGAGCTGCTTGGCCATCAGGGACAGCACACACCGGGGGGGCGTGGGGTAGGTGGAGAGGGTAAAGGAGTCCAGATAGGCCACCGGCCAGTTCTCCAGCACCTGGTTGAGCTGGGCAAAGGAGCGGGACAGGTCGCCGCAGCTGCCGTCCAGCTCGCCACGCTCCAGCAGGGTCTTTACATCCTCCTCCATCTGCCACTGGTAGGTTTTGGCCCGCTCGGCCACCCGGCTGCTCTCGGAGAAGAGAACGCAGGCGTCCAGGGGCAGGTAGTCGGCGGCGGTGGCCAGGGTGGGGTAGATGAGGGGGAGGTAGCGGTCCACAGCGGGGAGGGAGCGGCCCTGCTCCAGGGCCTCCCGGTCGGCCTCCAGGGTGGCTTTCAGCTCCTTGTGGCCGTCCTTCTCCGCTTTGGCGATGCGTTTGTCCAGCAGAGCCAGCAGGCCGCCCAGACCCCCGGGGGCCAGCTGGGGTAGCGTTTCCGCGCCGGGCAGGAGGACCGCCCGGTCCAGATTCTCCGTGCGCCGCTGGGTGGCCGGGTCGAAGGAGCCCATGGCGTCCACCTCGTCACCCCAGAACTCGGCCCGGACCGGGGCGTCCATGGCGGGGGAGAACACGTCCAGGATGCCGCCTCGCAGGGCAAACTGGCCGGGACCCTCCACCTGCTGGCAGCGGGTATAGCCGGCGGCAGTGAGACAAGCGGCCAGGTCGTTGAGATTGATCTGCTGACCGGTGGCCAGTTCCAGGGTGGCCTGTTTGAGGACATCAGGAGGCAGGGTGCGCTGCTGGAGGGCCTCCACCGAGGCCACCAGGCAGGGCAGTTCGCCCTCCGACAGAGCCCACAGCAGCTTCAGTCGCCGGTGCTCCCACTGGTGGGAGACGGTGGCGGCGTTGTGGAAGGTAAACTGCCGGGCGGTGAGCACCGGCACACTCTGGCCGGTGAAGAAGGCCAGGCCCCGGGCCATGCGTTCGCACTCGCTTTCATCGGCGCACACCACTACCACCGGCCGCTCCGAGGCCGCGCCCAGGGCGGCGGCAAAGTGGGCCCGGTGTACCGCACCCAGGCCGGACACCGCCGCCGGGGACTGTCCCCCGTCCAACGCGGCCAGCAGCTGCTGGAATTCCGGCAGGTTTTGTAAAACAGAACGTAATATATTCAAAGCAAATCACTCCTAGTGACCTTATATTCCATAATATGGAAGTTATAGACGCGCCAATGCCCCCGTTTCCAGACAGAGACGGGGGGTGGTACGATTTTGCGCCCGGGGAGACTTGCCTCAAACGTCTGCCGGGGCGGGGTTTTTTGAAAGGATACCCCTATTTTACCCCAGAGAAAGGGGGTGTTACAAGGGAAATTTCGCTGCAGGCGCAGCAAAAAAGCATCCGTACTCCGGATGCTTTTTTTGCGTATGAAAAAGTTGTGAGTTGTGCGGTTATCCCTGGAGCAGGCGGCGCAGCAGGGGGATCCTGGACACGCAGGCGGCAAACAGGAAGGAGAGCAGGGCGGTCAGCACGCCCTGCAAAACCAGAGCGGCAGCCAGAGGCAGAGCGTCAGGCTGCAGATGGGTGATGACGTCCAGCACCAGAGGGTGGACCCAGTACACACCAAAGACCACCTGGGCGCACAGGCGCAGGGGCTTTTGGGCCGGGCGCAGCGCCTGGGCATGGCAGGAAAAGAAGGTGCGCACCCACACGAACAGGGCGGCGGCAATGAGATAGTGGGGGAAGGCGTAGCCGCTTTCAAAGGGGAGATAGCTCTGTTCCGGGCGGGCGTAGAGCAGATTCCCCACCAAATGCACGGCGTATCCTGCCACGCCGCCCAGATAGACCAAAAGCCGGGTCCGGCGGCTCAGCTCCTGCCGCCCCAGCAGCCAGCCCAACAGGACATACCCCACCAGTCCCTCCAGCATAGGGCCGAACAGCACAACCTGGAAGGGGAGGATTTGATTGAGGGCTGGACGGAGGGTGGAGGAGAACAGAATGATGCCAAACAGAAGCAGAATCTGCCGGGGGGTGCAGGTCTCGATCAGCCGCCGCAGGAAGGGGCAGATCAGGTAGATGCCAAGGAGCATGTAGATGTACCACATGTGGTACTTCACGCCCTGGCCCAGAAGAAGCTGCAGAAAGACCGACAGGCTGAGGGGCTGGGAGCCGGTGAGGACGGCCACGGCGAAGTAGATCCCATTCCAAACCACCAGAGGGATCAGCAGCTTAGGCAGCTGCTTTTTGTAAAAGGGCGTGATCTCTCTCAAGCGGGGATCGTCCAGCATCAGGCAGCCGCTGATCATCAAAAATAAAGGCACACCCACCCGCACCAGCGGGTCCAGCACCATGCAGGCAAGCCAGGTGTTGGTTTGCGCCAGAGTGGGGCTGACCATGATGGGGGCAGTCACATGCAGTGCGATAACAAGAAGAATGGCCAGACAGCGTAGGGCGTCCAGATAGGGGATGCGGACCTGGTTTGGAGCGCCGGGTGCCCTGGTGAGGTCGGAGCAATGATCCATGGTGGGTTCCTCCTGTTGCCAGCAGAGTGGACCGTGCCGGTACAGCCGCTGGAGATTTGTCCCTATTTTACCCGGGGCAGAGGGGGATTGCAAGGCAGAGCGGGGGTTTTTAAGCAGATCCTAAGAAAAACAAAAAAGCACGGAAACAAGTTGTTTCCGTGCTTATCTGGTGGACGATACAGGACTTGAACCTGTGACCTCCCGCACGTCAATGCAAAAATTTTATTTTTTCTAATCTTTTTGCGTAGTTTCTAGGCATTTCTATTCCGAACAAATTGCTTTCCAGCACTTTTGAATCGCAGGATTTCCGATGGTTCCGGCTCCGTCTGTGGCTGGTTGTGTGGTCAACCGCAGAAACATGTTACATGTTTGCCCTTTCAAAATAAATGTGTTTTTCCGCCCGCACCATGATATTTTAATACAGTGTTATCAAAGATAAGGAATTTCACTTTTAACCGATTATCAAATAGCTCGATTGACAGAGCAGAAATAATGTACACTCAAGAACCACTACAAACATTTCTCCAGAAATGCTTACATTACAAATACTCATCTTCTTCCAGCGTGGCAACATACCGTCCGCCATTTTTTCACCACGCTTTTTTGAAAAAGACTTCTTTATCAGTAGAGATTTATTTCTTCTGGCCAACTATGCTCATTGAACAGTAAAAAACACCCGCACTTTTCTATCGAATCAGGCCCAGAGACGCTTTCTGAAGTTGCCCAGCACAGATGTGTCCTCGCTCATAATTACAAATACATTGGGATCATACACCTTTAGAATTTTTCTCAGAGCAAAAGCTTCTTTTTTTGAAACTACGGTAAGTAAAATATCAGACGGTTCCTTGCTATAGGCACCGCTACCCACCCACTTGGTTACTCCCCGTCCCACATATTGAAACACTAGTTGCTCCATATCCTGGGATTTTGTAATAATCAGCATAGTCACGGTGACATTTTGCAGATGCATCCTATCCAATGTTAGATAGGTAACCGCACCGAAAATGACACTGTAAACCACAATATTTTGTTCAAAGAAAAATAACCCTATGCTATAAACCACCACATTAATTAGCATGGCAATACGCCCCACACTAAAGTCGGCTTTTTGTTGCATGCAAAGCAATCCCAATATTTCCTCCCCACCCCCAGAACAGCCAGCAGTCAGCGGAAGGCCCGCACCAATGCCGCACAGAATTCCGCCTATAAAACAGGCTGCAAACATTTCCTCAAAAATACTCTTTTCAGGAATAGGAATCAAGGCGAGAAACACACTATAAGAGACAATACAAAGAGCGGTTTTAGTAAAGAACCAGCGTCCAAACTTTGAAAAAGATACAATCAACAGTGGAACATTTAATAAAAAATATAGGATACCCGCAAAATCTCCTACTTGATGAATTCCAGGAAACGAAAAGGCCAAAAGCATTCTCAAAAGCTGGGCAATGCCCAGAAACCCTCCACTATACATGGCGTGTGGCAGGACAATCCAGTTCATAGAAGCGGAGAAAAGAAAAGTACCCATCAGGATCAGTAAAATATCCTGAATCGGATGTCCCCGCCGCAGATGTTCTAACTCAGGTTTTATATTCATAAGATTTCATCCTTACGGTTTAAAGGGAGCAGTTCTGCCATATAAGCAGAACCGCCCCCCTTTTCTAAATTTCATGCAACAGGTACAAGATCATTTTCCACCAGGAAATGGTGAGCAACCTCAGAGGCTGTCATACCATCGATGTCAACTTGGGCGTTCATAGCAGCCATGGTCTTGTCATCAATCTTACCGTCCATGCGAGAGAGAACTTCCTGCAGTTCCGGATCTGCCTGTAACAGATCCGCATCTACAAAGTTTACCGCATAGTAGGGAGGGAAAAAAGAAATATCATCTTCCAACATGGTAAGCCCCAACTTAGAGAGCAAGGCATCCGTTGCAAACGCATCCACTACATCTACTTCGTTGTTATCGATTGCCGTATAGCGTAGGCTAGCATCCAACCCTTTGACATCCTTAAATTTTGCACCGTAGTCCTTTTCCAAAAGTGGCAGACAGTCCTCCCGCTGGATGAACTCTACCGTGCATCCAAGACTTAACTCAGGAGATTTTTCCAGTAACTGTGACAAAGTAGATATACCGTATCGTTCCGCAGTCTCCGGTTTCACGCTCATCACATAGGTGTTATTAAACCCCAAGGGTTTAGAAGTTACTATGCCATGTTCCTCCAACATCATGTCATGCACCTTATTCCAAACCGCATTTGGATCTGTGTCCACAGGCTGCCCCAAAAGGTTCATTAATGCAGTGCCGGTATACTCTACAAACATGTCAATACCGCCGCTCTCCAAAGAGCTAAAGCAGACGGATGCACCCGCAAGCCCAAATCGCTGTTCTACATGATAGTCAGTATTGGATTCGATCAGTTCTGTGTAAATCTCGCCTAGAATTTGTACCTCAGTATAATTAGAGGTACCTACTACAATTGTCTTATCACTCGTTCCACTGGGGCGAATGATAAAACCATACGAAAAGACGGATGCCACCACCAGGGCACTGCATAGAAGTGCAGCAACAGCCTTTTTTCTCAGACGGATCTTCGGAGGTTGGTTCTTAATTTCGTTCTGAGGCAGTAGTCCTTCACTGGTAAAAGCTCGCTCTACCCGCCCCAAGAGATAGTCCAGCGCCAGTGCCATCACCGCTGCAGCCACAGCTCCCATGACTGTCATTGGGTAGTTTTGTGAGTTCATGCCCAGCATAATGAACCAGCCAAGCCCTTTCGCTCCGGCGAAGGCCGCGATAGTCATCGTACTAACCGCCCCCACAGCAGCAATGCGGATACCAGACATAATGTATGGCATAGCCATAGGCAGTTTTACCCGGCGTAATTGCTGCATCCGATTTAGCCCAATCCCCCGCGCAACCTCTACGGAAACAGGTGAAATACTAGAAATACCAGTGTATGTACTTTTCAGAATAGGAAGAAACGCATAAACAAATACCATAAAAATGGCAAGAGTCTCCCCCACATGCAAAATGGGAATTCCCAGTGCCAGTAATGCCATACAAGGAATCGATTGCATAATATTGGCAAAGCCAATGATAATTTTTGAGAGCAACTTACTGTGGGTAATGAGAATACCAAGTGGAACGGCCAGGAGGAGGGCAAAAATCACCGCAAAACTAGTCATCGCCAGATGTCGAAGAAACTCAGTGACTAAATTATACTTATTCCTTCGCATAAATTGTAATATAGTCAATCAATTGGTAGGACATATAACGCCGCTCCTCTCTCCCTCACTACGCTCAGGAACAAACTGCTTGCTCATAGTCGCAAGCAGGCTACTCTTAGTCAGGTATCCCAGTAAAACACCGCTATGGCTGATCACGGGAATCACACCGGACACACCATAGTCAATGGTGGAAATGATTTCCTTGAGGGATGTTTCGCCTTCTACTGCAATATAATCATCTGTAAGATATGTCTCAACTACATCAGACCCCTGCTTTCCAATAAGGTCCTCTAAACGTACAAGCCCCAAAAGCATATGTTTCTTGTCCACCACCAGAAGGCTGTCAACTCCATTGTGCCGCATAATCTGCATCGCTTGAATGACAGTCCGCCCCTCCACAATACAAATTGGGTGCAGGCGCATAATATCTGCCGCTCGGATATAGTTCGGGTTGGCCCACAGGCGGTTTGCTCCAATAAACTCCATTACATATTGATTTGCAGGGTGCTTTAAAATGTTTTCTGGGGTATCGCACTGTACAATCCTGCCATTTTGAATCATGCAGATCCGATCTGCCAGCTTGATCGCTTCATCCATGTCGTGGGTAACAAATACAACTGTCTTTTTGTCCTTGGCGTGAAGATAGTGAATCTCGTTTTGCAGTTCACTACGTGTCACCGGATCCAGCGCAGAAAAGGGTTCATCCATCAAAACAATGGGGGGATCAGCCGCAAATGCCCGAGCAATTCCCACTCGTTGTTGCTGCCCACCAGACAATTGGGAAGGATACTGATTTCGGTAGATATCTGGATCGAGATTTACCATCCGCAGCATCTGATCCACCCGTTCCTGAATCTCCCCTTTTGACATCCGGGCGATCTGCATAGTAAGAGCAATGTTTTCCTCCACAGTCATGTGCGGAAACAATCCGCCGGACTGTACCACATAGCCCACCATTTTGGGAAGATCCTGCACCGTAACATCCTTTACCGGTATGCCATTAATAGATAGAGAACCGCTTTTTAGCGGAAGCAGCTTGTTTATACTTTTGAGCAAAGTTGTTTTCCCACAGCCACTAGAGCCGATTAGCACAAAAAATTCTCCGTCCTCAATCTTTAGAGTAACATCATTTAGAACCGGCCTATCTTTATATGCAATCCGGACTTTATCAAATACAATCATACAACATCCGCCTTTCTTTGAAGGTAGGACGATTGTATAGCCTTTTCCTTAAAGATTGCACTATTATCCGCGATTTTTTATTAAGATACTGTAAATCATGCCTGTATACTTCTGATATAAAACAAAAGTATTGACCCGCTGGGAATAAACTCTCCTGGCAGGCCAACACTTTTGTTTTCGTTCAAAATAATCTTTTGGAACATCAACTAGTTTGTTTGAGTATTTAATTTCAATGGAATCCTGATCTCTTCATCATCGTACTGTATCAGCAGAAAACTTTCCTCTAATGGCGGAACAAACATACCTGTAGCATAACTTCCACTAAGTGTATTATTCGAGGAATACCACGGAGTTTCTATGCTATTAATGTCCTTCCCTCCTGCCAAGAGAACGGTTCCCTCAGCAGATATTAACTGATAGAAAATACTGTCACTTTCCGTATAAATTGTTTCTTCCCCCAAATATTGTCCCATCATAGTCGTAATGTAAACAGGGTTAGAAGAAACATCTGCAATCTGCTCATCGTATTTTTTACAGAATTGCTCATAATACTCTTCCGTTACATGATGTTTTTCGTAATCAATCTCTGTAACCGCTTTGTTCTCCTGGAGCATTGTAGCCATCCATTCTTTTTCCTCATCGGTTGCTTGCCGAACCTGCAACACAATTTTCCAGTTCTCCTGCTCTCCAGAAAGCGTATAAGGCACTTTTTCTGCCGCCGTCTTGCTTACTCTCCAATGAAAATCTTGTTTCTCCAAAGGAATGTTCAATCTGTCAGTCTCATCTTCTCCAAAAGAACATGCTGCAAGCCCTGTTAGCAGCAATAAAATTATATAGAAAATAATCCTTTGTATTTTCAACATAAAATTGCCTCTTTCCGTCCGTATCGCATTGAGCATACATTCTCTGTCCCAATGCTGATTTTGCACATAATACAGGCGGTCTAAAGAACTTTTGTAATGTATTATTCTACTTTCATCATACGATAACCAACACCAATGTGCGTTTGAATATACTGCGGTGAACCAGGTCCTTTTTCCAGCTTCTTACGAAGTGTTGCCATAAACACGCGAAGAGAGGCCACATCATTTTCCCAGCTTCGGCCCCAAATCTGTTGTGTAATAAATGTGTGGGTTAGTACTTTTCCAACATTTTTGCACAGCAAGCACAGCAGCTTATACTCACTGGGAGTCAGGTGGAGCTCCTGTCCATCCAAAAATGCACATCCAGCCGCATAGTCCACTTTCAGCTTCCCGTTTGTAAATACTGCTTCTATATTTGCTGCTCCGACCTGAATCTCTGCTAATCGTCTTTGTGTCACGCGAAGCCGTGCCAGTAGTTCTTCCACTGAAAATGGCTTTGTCAGGTAATCATCTGCACCGGCGTCCAATGCTTCAATCTTATCAGTATCCTCACTTCGGGCACTAATTACAATGATGGGCAAATTTGACCAGGAACGAACTTTGTGGATGACCTCCACCCCATCTATATCCGGCAACCCAAGATCCAGCAAAATGATATCCGGATTATGAGAGGATGCTTCCAAAACAGCAGATTCTCCGTTTGCCGCTGTCAGAAATCGGTAATCATGGGCTTTTAATGTGGTCGTAATTAAGTTGCGGACCGGTGTATCATCCTCTACCACTAAAATCAATGGTTTATTCATGCAACTCTACCTCCCCAGTTGGTACAGAAAACGTAAATATGGATCCATGAGGCAAGAGATCTGTTACAATCATTTCTCCTCCATGCGCATTGATAATTGATTTGCATAAGGCCAACCCGAGCCCCATACTGCGGCGACTGTCGGCAATCTGATTAGACGCACTGTAAAACATATCAAAAATATGTGGTTTGGCCTGATCCGAAATTCCAGGACCGTTATCTGTCACAGAAACATAAACAAAGTTTCCTTTTTTCCGCCATTCTATGTTAATTTCAGATCCTGGCGGCGTATACTTGATTGCGTTATCCACAATATTGATGATGACCTGAATGATTAGCTTCGCATCTACCTGTACTAAGAGATACTCTTCGCTACTTTGTACATTTATATGGTATTCTATGCTCTTGCGGTTAATATGTCGAAGTGCTTCCGAAACAATTTCATCGATTAGTTCTGTCGATATATGTAGGTTCATCCGCCCGTCTTCCAGGCGACTGACTGATAACAGATTTTCCACCAGATTAATGAGCCACATAGCATCATCATAAATATCGGTATACATCTGTTCCTTCGTCTTCTCATCAAACAGATTTCCATTGGAAAGCAGATTGCTGGCATTTCCTAAAATAGATGTAAGTGGTGTACGTAGATCATGCGAAATCGAACGCAGCAAGTTGGCACGCAGCTGTTCATTTTTCGCCAATACGGCAGCCGCTTCTTTTTCCTCCAGGTTTTTCTGATTTTCAAGGGCAAGCGCGCATTCTCCCAGGACAGAAAAGAGAATACTTGTTTCAAAGGAATCCAATGGCTTGTCCAATGCAGCAATCCCTACGACCCCATATACCTGCTTACCCGTGCGGACCGACAGATAGGTGCAGCAAGCATCGGAAAGGGTGTCCGTTCCCGCTCCCGCCCGTTTATTGTTTGTAAGGACCCACCTTGCTACATCCTGCTCCTTCTGCGTCGTGTAGCTGTCAGCGGACTTGGCTTCATCCAAAAGAAATACTTCCGGATCCATCAATTTTTCTTGCTTGACACGATATGCCACGATATCCCGCTGAAAAATTTTCAGCAGCTGCCTTGCCGTAACAGAAATAATTTCTTCCTGATTTCGTGCCTTTTGAAGATTCTGGTCCGTTTCAAACAACAGCTTTGTACGCCACGCCACTTGGGCAGAACGTTTGGCATGAGACTTTAGTCTAGAGGCCAACGAACCAGTAATCAATGAAGCAAGGAACATGATCAGAAATGTAACCGGATAGCCGCTATCGTAGGCGTGCAGAGAAAACCTGGGTTCCGTGAAAAAGAAATTGAATGTCAGCACACTGACGATGGAGGCAATAAAGCTGCAGATCGAACTTTTGGTGGACACGGAAACCAGCATGACCCCCAAAATATAAAGGGGAATGATATTGGCCTCCGTCAAGCCCCAATTGTAAAATAAAAAACCAATTACAGTAGTTAAGATGAGAATCAATACACTTTTCGCTAAATCTATCACAGATACCGCCTGCATGTGCATGATTTCCCAGTGTTTAGCAGAAAAATGCTTATTTAATCCATTATCCGGAATGATATGAATATCCAATTCAGGAGTCAGCTCGATCAATCGTTCTGTTAAAGATGCCTTTCCCAGCCATGGGCGCGGCATTCCGCTGCGGCCAAGCACAATCTTTGTCACTCCAGATAATCGTGAAAATTCCGCAATCTGATATGCCACGTCATCTCCATAAACCGTCTCAACCGATGCGCCCAACTGCTGTGCCAGATGAATATTGGACTGAAGCCGCTCTTTATCTACCGGAGTGATCCACTGGAACTCTTTCGTTTCCACAAACAATGCAGTAAAGCCGCATCGAAACGCACTCGCCATTCGAGCAGCTGTACGTATAATCTTCTCATTAGAAGGAGCAGAAGAAAGGCACACCAGAATGTGCTCATGGGTACGGTACCCTGTTTGACTGTGATTGACCTGGGTGTACAAAGCCGCCCGATCGGCGCAGCGGCGCAGCCCTACTTCACGCAGGGCGCTTAATTGGGATAATGAGCAGTTGGAAAGCAAGGCTCCCTTCTTTTGCTGCAACAGCCGCTGCTGCAGCCGTTCCGGCTCAACATCAACAAACTCCACCTGTGCTGCC
>OBJQ01000993.1_pt1 | contig 17027 bp, 42 predicted proteins | sample 1519921 | NCBI WGS metagenome assembly OBJQ01 (sample SAMN04209244, study PRJEB22552) | human gut metagenome | biome: gut; material: feces | host: Homo sapiens | place: USA: Oklahoma
CAGCCGCTCGACGTTGCGTTTTGACATGCCATATTTTTCAGCGATCTGCTTGTACGTTAAACCGTTGTTATATTCAGCGATCAATTGCTCATCGCTGATTTTTCTTTGCGACATAATGTTATTTCCTCATGTTTACATTTTGTATATTTATTGACAGCAAACAATCTCTTTATATGTTTCTTCTACCATGTCGAATACTTCCGGCCTGTAATAAAAAAATTCAGTGCTACCATCAAACTTAACAGGGAAGTTTATTTTATAGTCACTGAAAGCATCGTGCATTTTGCTTTCTATTTCCTGCATAATCTCAGTAGGCCCATTCCATGTTTTAACTACCTGTAAATCAGTCAGCCTTACACCTGCCTTACGAGCACTTTTAAATACTCTGTTCCTCCTTTCGTTCTCTTTTACGCTTACACCAATTTTCATTTGTGTAGGCACTTCAAGATCATCAACCATGATGTAAAGTTTTCCGTTGTAGTGTGATAAAAACCCGTATTTAGCGCATTTCGGGCAACCGCGCCCGCTCTTAATGTCTCTAGGTTTAGCCGACCACTCATGATCACAAACCTTGCAGCGACATAATACTTTTGTACTGTTATTAACTATTTCAACCAGCACTTCAATATCAGGATTAACCTTAGCAATAGCCGATATTTGTTCTTCATGCGATATTTTTTTGCCTTGCGCTCGTTTTAGCACCGCACATTTCTGGCAACCGCTCCCGATCTTAAGGCTTTTAGGTGTAGAATACCACTCATGATCACAAACCTTGCAGCGGCATAATACTTTTATTTTGTCGCCGGTAATTTCCCCAAGCACTTCAATATCAGGATTAACCTTAGCAATAGCCGATATTTGTTCTTCATGCGATAACTTCATATTCCCAGCGCATTTCTGGCAACCACGTCCATATTTAATATTGCTAGGTGTAGCCGACCATTCATGGTTACAAACTTTGCAGCGACATAATACTTTTGTACTGTTATTAACAATTTCCCCTAACACTTCAACATCAGGATTAACTTTCGCGATAGCTGCAACTTGTTCTTCATGTGTTAACTTGCGCATCGCTCCAACTCCTTAAGAACATCATGCGCACTACAACGCAAAAACCCACCGCGACACCCGTTTGCACAGGTTGCAGTGTCTTATTGCGTCAGAGACGCCATCAGGTGGCTAATTTTTGATTTACAGACTGGTATGAAGGTTATGGATTGACCAGAAGGAACAAACCGCCGAACAACGCTACGTTAACAGCGATTGCCGCAGCGATAGCAAATGCCAGGGCGAAAACGTGTTTACCGTCCATTTTAAAATCCTCTCTAAAACGCTCTATAACGAGCTAAATAGCTAAAGGTATGCAAGTGTGTCACCCAATGCTTTTTAGCTCGCTGGTGAGCTTGTTTTGCGGGTAATTTTCTGTTTTTGCGGATCGTGGTTGGTCAAAGAGCGCCACATCGTGTATCACGTAGCGTTTTTGGTTTAAGCAGGAAATCAAGTGTCGCTGTGAAGCTATTGCCGAAGTAAAAATCTGAAGCCGTGTTTTTGAACGTTTCAAAGTAGGCGACAAAGCCGTTGATGCTTTTGTCTTTCAGGTAGTCAGTGAACGCATAAATCTTGCGTTCAAGATCCCGATCCAGTTCGGCAGGTGGCAACAGGCCATCAAACGTGCTGTTAAATGCCTCCACTACGTCGGCAGCGTTTGCAGTGGCTGACAGTTTGCGCCATTTTTCAGCATCAGCCAGATACCCATCAAATTTAGTTACCCGGCAAATGTTTATAGGCTTAGGTGTTCCACCACGGCTACGCCATTGTGTTAAAGCCCACTCAATCACTAATGTGATCTCATCCTCAGTATATGCTTTACGTGTTTTTGTTTCTGTCAGTAGTTCTACGAATGGCTTAGCATCACGACATTTACACCCTGCCTTTTCGTTGTAGAAGTCAAGGCAACGCAATGCCGCATCGCTTATCTGAAAGTCACCATCCTGATTAACTTCTTTTCTTTTTATATTTTTCTTTTCTTCTTCTGTTTCTTTTTCTTCTTCTACTTCTATTTCTAATTCATGACCCTTTCCTGACCCGGTCATGACCCTATCATGACCCTTTGGTGTTGGATTGATTAACTTTTCTAATTTTAATTGCTCCTTCGCTGTGTTTATGGCGGCCCTGTAAGCGCTTTTAGAAGTCATTGATTGGTCCAGCCTTTTCAATAACTTTAAACAAGTTATGTGGCCTTGAGAACATTCAAACAAACCAATTTCGATGAAGTATTTCATCATTTCTTCTATACGTTTTTCAGTAGATCCGACGTTTCGCGCAATGATTCTCGCGTCATGTCGTAGGTCAAAAGTCAGATTGTGCTGATCTACGTCATAAGTTATTAGTTCGAGGCAATACCAATAAAGCCCGTACCCTTCCAGGCCATAATCTAACAAAACGTTTTGAAGTTTTTCATCGCGGTTCGCATCGCTGTCATGCTTAAACCACTTCATAGATCATCCCTCCGGCAACATCACTACATAGACATCACTGAATGCATCAAGACGACAAACAAATCCTTTATCCATTAACGCGGCGAAGGCATCATGTACCGTATGAACAGGAAGTTCACACATTGCGGCTACTTCTTTGCGTGATGCATCATGTACCCGTCCTTTGTTATCTGCCTTTTCAGCCAGAGCCATTAAGACAAGTTTTTGAATCGGGCTATTAAGTTTTACGTTCCATGCTTTACTAATCATGTTTATACTCATCGCATTTTCTCCTATGGTTAGAGTGAACGCGCGGGCGGGCATCCCATTAGCATTAGATAGCAGTGACTGACCGCTCAACAGATCCCGCCGTTGCGTGATATTTGTTTTTCGCTTCGCAGCGACACCGGATTTTTAAAGAGCATAAGGTAAGTGCCTTTTTGTGCCTTCCGTATCTTTTTCCTTGCGTCTTTGCAAGTATGGCCTTACCTTGTCTGCAAGTTTACAAAATGGAATTTTAAGATCAAGGCTTAAAATACACGTTTTGTGACTTGCATCAAACTTTTTGAGGTTATAGGGTAGCGACATGAAAACAAAATGGTATGACTTAGCAAAGCAGCTCATGCGGGCGCAGGGCATGAGCCAGGATTCACTCGCGGATCGTATGGGGATAACTAAAGGCGGCCTGTCACACTGGCTGAACGGTCGCCGAGAGCCAAATCTTGAAGATATTGCGCGGATTATGCGCGAGCTTGGTCGTCGGCAGTTTACTGTTACACATGATGGCATGGTCATTGATGATTCTGTTTCTAATACACTTCAGGCCGTGCCGCCGCGTGATTTAGGTAGTTACCCGGTTATTGACTGGAAGGACACAGTAAACAATATGGATGACGCAAGGCGTTCAGCATTACGACACGTTACGACTAGCGTTATTTGTTCAGATGACAGTTACTGGCTGGTTGCCAAAGGTGAATCAATGAACGCGCCGCAGGGGTTGAGCATCCCGGCGGGGACGATGATACTTGTGGACCCGCACGCGCCAGCTATTGACGGCAAACTGGTTATAGCCCAGCTTGAGGAAGGGCAGATACCGACGTTTAAACAGTTGATTATTGATGGAGGTCAAAGGCTTTTACGTTCGCTCAATCCGCTGTATCCGCCAATCCCTATGAATCCAGAATCGAAAATTATAGGCGTGGTGGTTGATGCGAAGATCGTAAACCTGCCATAAACATTAGCCGCCGGATGGCGGCTTTTCTTTGCCTTAAAAACGCCAAAACGTAAACAGAAAACGTTATTTATTGTTTAAATATCAATAGCATATAAAATATTTTAAAAAAGTATACAAAATGGATTGACTCGATGTTTTACGGGGCGTATATTGCGAGTCAAAGGAAGGTCGCAGGTAACAAAAGCAACTTCCTGGCACTTTAAAAATCAGGCTTAACACCTTGTCAACCGTGGAGTAACTCCCCGATGGGGGACCGAAAGCGGCACTGATAACAAGGCGCATGGGGTGTTTAAAGCGTTACATCCCCCACGAAACCGCACGCAAGGCGACGAGTCAGCTTGCTTGGAGTGAGCAAGGTCACGCCGGGAACGGCGATGATTGCGGGATTAGTTGAAAGATGTTAAGCCGCTCATTAACAATCTGGTCAGCCGCTGGAAGTGCGGCAATTAACGAAGATGATTTTTATTAATTTTCATCAAGGATATACGGAGATCAGATTATGAGCGTTACAATTATATATGGCAAATGTGATAGCAAAATGAATGCCAGAGAACGCAGAAGGATAAAAAGAGAAAACGAAAGAAAATCATCACCTGCAATCAATAAAACAGACAATGTGGATAAAGCTATTCGATTTGCAAACGAGGAAAGATGCAAACCAAATAGCATTAAAGAACGTCGCAAAGGATCAGTGAAATGGTATACGGAAAATGAAAGCGGCAACTACTACCACGCAACGCAACCACGCCATTTAGGGGAAAAACCCCTGGATAAAGTCCGCTACCATTAATACAAAATGTAAACATTCGGGGGTAACATTATGGTTATTCTGGCGCTTCAATTCAAACTGGCGGTAGCGGAAATGCTTCATGATGCCGAAATGTGGAGCGCCGCGAATAAAGCCTTATACATAGTGTTAACAGCGAAGGAGATTAAAGGGTGAAAACAGAGTTACATAAAAAGCTATGGACGATTCAGCAAACGCTGAACGCGCCGAAAAATCAGCGTAATAATTTTGGCGGGTATAATTACAGGTCGGCGGAGGATATTTTAGAGGCGGTTAAACCACTGCTTCAAAATATCACGCTGACTGTTAGTGATGAAATTGTCCTGATCGGCAATCGCTATTATGTGAAAGCCACGGCGACGCTAAGCGACGGTGAAGACGTAATAGCGGTAACTGCTTATGCCAGGGAGGAAGAAAGCAAGAAGGGTATGGACGCCAGCCAGCTAACAGGAGCAACATCAAGTTACGCGCGGAAATATGCTTTGAACGGTTTATTCTGCATAGATGATGCTCGCGATCCTGATACTGATGATTACGCGAAGCAGACAGGCCAGCAGCCGCGACAACAGAAAAACCCACCAAAACAACAACAGCAGCAGAAGAAAGCGCCGCCAAATCCTGATGAAGTGTTAGCACGTTTCTGTGATGCAGCAGCGAAAGCGCCGGACGAAAAAACACTAAGGGAAATATTCGGTAAATGCTGGAAGTTATTGCCTGAAAATTCAGAGCAAAGGCAGAAAGCGCAAGACGTATATGGTATCCGCAAAGCGGAGCTTAACGGGGAGATGGGTTAATGAGTTTAAATTCAATCACGGCGGGCGGGAATATAGGTAATGATATGGAGGTTCGCTACACGCCGAGCGGGAAAGCGATTGGTAGTTTTCCGTTAGCTGTAACGAATGGCTACGGCGATAATAAGCGGGTAATGTGGATCACTTGTCTGGTATTTGGTGAGCGTGCGGAAAAATTAGCGCCACATATCCGCAAGGGTGGGAAAATAGTGGTAAGCGGTCGCCTTGATGTTCGGCAATATGACCGGAACGACGGCACGAAGGGAACTGCGGTAGAAGTGGCGGTTAACGAATTTGAATTCATGAACGTTAACCAACAAGGCCAGCAGCAAGGCCAGCAGCAGAAAGCGCCACCGCCTCAAAATAATAACGGGAATAATCCGCCGCCGATGGACTTCGACGATGATATTCCATTCTGATTCAATAGGTTAGCGATGGGTAATTATTTAAAAGCACCACCGCCGCCGCGAACAAAAGAGAAAGTTTTAAGAGAAGCCCGTGATCAAATCGATCGCGGGCTTTTTTTATGCGGCACGGCAGCGGATCGGATGGCGAAAAGATTTAGTGACCTGTACGCAAAGCAAATATGGTTCGACAACTGGCAGGCAAGTTTTTACCCACTGCAAAGAAAACCGGATATGCATTGGCCTGAATATGTCGATCCACGTATGCGCAAATATCGCGGGCGTATGGGCCAGGTCATTAACGATTAATGAGGTGTTATCATGATTAAAGAAAAAGAAGTAGACAAGGAAATTCCTGACGGTCGTGATGAGCTTATTTATTTTGACGGCGGCCTGTATGAGTTCGAAACGTCTGCGGGGTGGCACGATAAATGTCCTCAGCTTACTCGCCAGGAATTAAGCGACCGTAAATCATTCGGCGAAGATACCGAACGGCTGGCTAATAACAAATGGCTTAATAAGTTCATTGCGGAGGGTGGCAAATGAACCTTGCAAAAATTGCCGCATTGCTTGCGGCTTTATCTATCGCCGTGCTGTATCTCAGCGTATCGCTTTATATCACGGTATCGATCATTAAACTCATCACTAACATGTGAGGCCAATCATGAAAGTCGGTAAGGATATTGTGACGGTCGCGTTTTGCGTTATTTGTTTCCTGTTTACGATTGTATTTTGCGGAGCACTTGCTGCGGTATTGGCTTTTATTGGTAAGGTGGTGATGTGATGGTTACTTGGAATGTAAAAGAGGGCGATCTTGTTGTTTTGTCTGAATATCGTAGTGACCCTGGTCTGGTTGTGCTGAACAAGACATATAACGATCTTGAGCGCCCGATCCTGGTTAAATATCTGGACGGAACAATTATAGAGCCGCGTTTCTTCGACAAGATTGAACTGAAGGCCCGCAATGTTCGCGTTAAGCCGTTCCGGGCTTATGTTGAAAACCACTGGCGGAAATTGTTCGCCGGACTGAATGGGATGTTCGGCGTATGGCCATAAAAGAAGTAAAGGTTAAACACATGAAAGGTGGGGAGCGATTAAAGGCGTGGTGGGGCCGTGAATTTACAGCTACTGCTTTCAGATTCAGGCAAGGCGGAGAGGTCATTATATACGACGAAAACATGGATGAAGTTGGTACATGGCATCTTGAGCAATACGTCGAGGTGTTAAATGAAAATTAAATTCCATAAAGCATATGATAGCGAAACAAACAAGCTATCACTATTTATCGAATTCGAACGCAGGATCGTGGTTGTGCCCTGGGCACGGCGCTTTAATGACGCCGCCGGACGTAGACAATTCGCGGTCGATATGCTGTTACGCGGCTGCGGCCTTATGCGTCCGCTATCTGATTTAAAACGAATGATGCCGGGATCGTTCGGTCAGATTGATGAAATAGAAATAAGCCCGGAAGAACTGAAACGGGAGCGTGATTTATTCCTTTCAAGCGAAGGAAACCCGTTTAATTCAGAAACAGAAATGAAATGGCATCACCCACTATAAAAGGATAAATATCATGAACGACATCAAAACAGCTTACTCTCTCGGTAATGAAGGTATGTTGATCACTCGCTATACAGATGATGCAAACTTTCACGAAGTGGAAATTAAAGATTATCACGAAGTATTGAAAGATATGGAAGCTGGCGCGTATGACGCTGATTTGAATCTGGCGCTACAGGTTGTTGATATTGTGATGGGGGCGTCAATCCGCGATTACGTGTCTTTAAGTATGGAAGAAAAAACATCGGTAGCGCGTTATGTATTCTCTCTTACTTTTGTGAAGCGCATGGAGGAAGAATTCGGACGCGTACCAGTGCCGGAAGAGGTTGATCCGCTCGCGTTCGGAAGTGCTGTTATTTTCCCGTTGAACAAGGATCAGCTTTGTAGTGTTTCACTGCATTCTATGCGCGGCCTGATGAAAAATATCTTTGAGGTTAAGATGTTGCAGAAATACATTGAGGAAGGCCACAAAGAGGAAGAAGTAAAATCGCTCATGCCATTGTTTTACGGTGAAATGGTTGGCAATGATATGCGTGCAAATGATTTCGGCGTACAGGCGGCTATCGCTGTGCTTAATGACGCACGGAAAAACGCACAGCCGACGCCTGAACAGGGAAAACGTGTACTGCATTAACCGAGTAATTCCGATCACATAAATATACATTTTGTATTGTAATTGCATATCCGTTTTGTAAGCCGAAATCAAAAGGTTTACGGTGCGGAGGAAGCAAAAATGGAACGCGAATTGATGCTTTATTGCGTAGAAGGTGGCGTAGGTCACGATGCCTACGTCGCCGGGAAAGACTATCCAGCCGATGAAGTGCTTTCTAATATGCACTTCAGAGAAAATGAAAGCCAGGTGTCTGTGTGGAAACGGTGTATTGATGGTATTGAGGTTGTAAGTATCGAACGGTATTTAGGCACGTTTGATTACGGTGTTATTGAGGCTTAATTATGGACGACACATTGTTTTATATGTGCTGTTGCTGGGGTTTTATTGCCTTATGTCTGTTTATCAGGTGGCTTATTGAATACCATATGAGGTGAGGCATGGAACAGAAAACTGATTATAGAATACCTGACAACCTGAAGTTGGTTGGTATTGGTTTTGGCTGTCGTTTTGTATCTGACACAAACGGTGCAATTTATTTAGTGCGCATCATTGATGGCGTTCAGCATATAAGAAGGCTAGGACTTTACATCAAAGCATTCAGAAGGGGTTATTTAAAAACTCATGAAATTTAAACATTACATGGAATGGAAAATTCCAGAAGCAGCAACAAAGGCAGCGCCAGGAAATTTTTCTGGCGTTTATTTTTATATGGATGGCAAATGGTATTTCGGCAGCAGGCCGGATCACTACTATCAAGAAATATGCAAGCCTCACGTATGGGATATTAAAGAGCGCGTGAAAGGCGGGGTAATTGAGGACGTTTAAAATGCTTAAGAGCTTTTTTAACTGGTTGGGGGCGTGGCTTTTGGCTACGCTTTTTGTTTTCCTGGCGGCCCTGACTGTTATCGGTGTTATTATGCTGGGGGGTATGTTTATTACGTGGTCGCTGCCTGAATTTAACGACATTGGGAATATTCTTTTTGCAGCCCGCGCTTTATTGGCTGTGAGCGCATTCATTGGTTTTTGCTTGACTGCCGCGCCGGATTGGGATGATACATGGTGATCCTATGGCTTTATTCAATATGTCAGAGCCGCAATTTAACGCCGTAAAAACTGCCGCCCGCGCGGCGCTTTCGGCCTGCAAAGCGGAGGTGGAAAAGAACGGCTACAGCGATAAAGCCACGCGGCTGATATTAGACAAGCATTATCGCAAGGTCGCCCCGCTAATCAGTATCGAGCGTTTTGTCTGGCTGGTGGGGTATTTGAACAACCGATGGGGAACTGATCAGGATTATTTCTAAGGGGGCGTAATGAAAAATGATTACGGCGGCAGCAACACGCCGAAAGAAATAAAAGACCTATGGCAGACGCCGAAACCTGTTTTTAGAGGAATGGATCTGGAATTCGAATTCGTCGCGGATGTGGCGGCAAACAAGGCAAACGCATTAATACCGCGATATATAACCGAAGAAATGGACACGCTCCATTATCCGTGGGGAGCGGTGGCGATGCCTGGTGAGTATGTCTGGATGAATCCGCCATATTCTAATCCGGGGCCATTCGTTGATAAGGCGGCGCTTGAACATCAACGAAATCACATTGGCTGTGTAATGTTATTGCCCGCTGACATTTCTGTTAACTGGTTTATGAACGGCGTGGAGACGGCAAACGAATGCCGATTAATTACGCGCGGGCGGCTGGCTTTTATAAATGCCGCGACAGGGAAACCAGCAAGCGGAAACAATAAAGGGAGCTTGTTCTTGATCTGGCATCCACGGTGCAGACATGAATGTATTTTCACGCAGATAACACGTAAAGAGCTATACGCGAGAGGCGCAAATAATGACTAAGGCAGCAGATTTATTAAGACTTGCATCAGAAACCATAGAGCAAAGAGGTAAGCAAAACGGCTACGACAAAAAAGAGGAAAAATCAGCGCCAAAAATAGCCACTATTTACAACGCTAAGAAGGGGGGCAGATTTAACCACGCTTGATGTATGGGATCTGCTAATTTGTCTCAAGGAGGCGCGTTTAGAGGCTATTTTGAGCAATAACAGCGATCCGACAGACACACTAATTGATTTAATTAGCTATAACGCGCTAAAAGCTGAGCAAATATTAACGGAACGTGAGGAAGAACAAAGAAAGAAACAGGCTGTTTTTGATATGCCGCTGAATGGTGGATTAATAAAAGATGAAGCTATAACCAGTTGTAAGGGATTGCCGCCTTCTATGCTTAACCCTCAATGTGGTTGCATTTCAACTCGACTTGATTTGAAGTTTGATAGAGCTGAAGCTATTCGTGATAAGAGGTACGATCCAAATGAAAAGGGTGACAATTGACAGGTTATTAGCCTGCGTTTATGTCGCCGTTTTCGTGATCATCAATCTTATTGTTAACCACTGTGGCCCGTGGGTAATTCCGATCACCACGGTAGCCGCAGTGTGTGTCAATATGATGATCCGTGACTTCTTGTTATATGACGGCGGCCTGAAATGGTCGGCTACAACATGCGCCGCCGCTGGCGCAATTACGGTGCTGATAAACTATGATGCAGGAATGGTGGCGATCGCGTCATTCGTTGCGGTTGTTTCCTGTGCGCTTATTTCTGGCGGCGTTTACCGTGTTTTACCTGGTGATTTCGATTCGAAACGCTGGCCTGCAAATATAGCTTCAGCTATCGGCGATGCGTTAATTTTTCCCACGCTATCGTTTATGGCATTTATACCGGAAATATCAGCTATTCAATTCATCTCAAAAATGGCAGCGGTAACGGTGATCACTATCATCATGCGCCGCTATTTTACGTTTGAGGGCAGAAAATGAGCGGGCTTAAAAATTGGGTGGTGTGGTCGTTGTACGACGGCAGCGGGTACGCCGTTAAAGATTGGGCTGACGCTGGCTATAAGTGTTATTGCTTCAACTATGACGGCGCTAACCACGGCGACTATGAAGGCGTAAAAATCATTCATCCGAATATTGAATACGTTAACGTATGGATTGACAGCCATTTCCTGGTGATGTTCTCCCCTGATTTGTCTGTTTATCCAGATCCTGACATTATTCTGGCCTTCCCGCCATGCGACCATCTAGCCGTGTCCGACGCTCGTTGGTTTGCCAGCAAGCGTGAAAAAGATCCTGACTTCCAGGTGAAGGCGGCATATAACGCAAAACTGGTAGAAACGCTGGCTGACATGTATCACGTCCCGTGGATGGTGGAAAATCCGGTGGGCGCACTGTCAACGTTATGGCGTAAGCCGGATTTTATCTTCAATCCGTGCGCTTACGGTGGCTACCTGCCGGAAGACGACAAACATCCTGCTTTCCCGGAATACATCGCCGACCGCGACGCATACACGAAGAAAACTTGTATCTGGTGCGGGAATGGATTTAAGCAGCCGCTATTCCGGCCTGTACCTATGCCGGATGAATGGGAAGACAGCAAACAGCACGCGAAGTTAGGAGGAAAGTCGAAACGCACTAAGATGATCCGCTCACTAACGCCGCGCGGCTTTGCCCGTGCTGTATTCCTGGCTAACGACCGGGCCATCAATCGTACTACGCTTAACCGCGTTTTACCGGACTGAAATTTACAAAATGGCGCCATTGCGTGATGTGGATCACATAATGGCGCCATTCACCTTGTTCTGGCGTATCCATTTTGTATACTTCAAGCAAACGAAATGCTCTTTAAAAATCCGGCAGCGCTGAAATGCGTAGAAATCACCTTAAAGGGAGGGAGCATTATGTCTTTTGATAATTACCAATGGCATGACGACTATGAACGAGAAAGCGTCATGCGTGCAATGTGCAATGTATGCAGCACAAAGAAAGGAGGCTGTAACGAGTGCAACGAATGCTTAGATCATTGGCTAAGGGCCGGACACGCCGAAAGGCTGAACGAAACAGAGAATCAAAAATAATAGGGGTGGTTTTTATGCAGAACCCTAAAAAACCAATAAGACGCCGTTGCAAGTGCTGCGGCGTTTTTTTTGAGCCTAAATATCACAATCAAACGTGGTGCAGTGATGAGTGTCTGGAAGAGCTGAAGTTTGATCAGCTATGCCGCGACCGTGAGAAGGCTATGAAGGCTATGGAACGGAAGAAACGCCGTGATAGCCAGCGGGAAGAACGCAACCGGAAGCGGAAGCAGTTAAATCCGCGTAGTTATTGGTTGAAGCAGGCACAAGCGGTATTTAATGCCTATATCCGCGAACGTGACGCGGGTCAGCCGTGCATATCATGCGGGACTTACTATTACGAACAATGCGGAGCAGATGCCGGACACTATAGAACGGTTGCCGCCGCCGGGCACCTTCGTTTTAACGAGGATAATTGCCACAAACAATGCAGGCACTGCAACCAGACATTAGATGGCAACATAGAAGCATATCGCCCAGCGCTGATTAGGAAAATTGGCCTTGCCAGGGTGGAAGCGCTGGAGAACAACAACGAAACTCATAAATGGGCGATCGAAGAATGCAAGGAGATCATAAAAGTCTATCAGGCTAAATTGGACGCCTTAAGGAGAAAGGCAGCATGAATGAATATACTTTTAGCCTGCCTTACCCGCCATCGAATAACCGCTATTACCGACATTCACGGGGTTTTCACTATATCAGCGAAGTGGGGAAGGAATACCGGGAACAAGTAAAAGACATCATCGAATTATTAAATCTAGACATTAACCTGTCTTGCCGACTGGCAATCGCCATTTATGCCGCGCCGCCTGATAACCGGACCAGGGATCTTGATAATATCCCTAAATGCCTATTTGACAGCCTTACTTATGCCGGATTTTGGAAAGATGATGGACAAATTGACTCAATAAAAATTGTCCGCTGCCGGAAGGTAAAAGGCGGACGCTTGTTTATTAAGATCCGCGAACGCGGCGACCTACTACCGGATATTGACGAATACGCGACTAATATGTGGGGTGAGCAATGAAAAACGAAGTTAAAGATCTGCAAATAGATATTCAGCGCGATGAGCATGATTTAGCTACAGTCCGACAAATCCAGGCTTTTCATATGCGCGAATTGCTTGCATTGAAAGAGTTTGAAAGAAAGCTAGTGCAATCAATATCTGATCGCAAAAGACTGGTTGCACGTTACGGGGGTAAATAATGAATTTGGAATCTATTCTTAAATTCCACCTCCCAAAATCACCGCGTTTGTCAGATGAAAGCCGGGGCACGTCCCCAGACTCGCTTAATACTACTGATGCACTAACCGCAGCAGGTATGGCGCAATCGCGCGTAGAGCTTGGTTATAGCGCTTTTTTAGGGAAGATGGAATTATCGCAAGCCGAAAAACACAGGGCCGTAGTTTTGCTTACAGAGCGTTTAAGAGCTATGGCAAAAGATTACGAATACGTCATGGAGTTGGACGAGGACAAACGCAATGATCTTATTATTCTTGTTGCCGTTTTCGCGTTTCGGGATTACTGCCAGAGTGCCGCGACAGAAAAAACTTGTATGGATTGCGGCGGATATAAATTTACGTTTGACGACTACGGAGAAAAACACCTTTGCAAAAAATGCAAGGGGCATGGAAAAGTTCGCAATCATTGTAAACGATGCAAAGGGCGCGGCGAGATACCGGATAAAGCAGCCAGTGAAGCAGCGGAAATGCCAGTGTTCAAAACGTGCCAGCATTGCGGCGGGCGCGGGTACTCGCGTTTCCCTGTAGATCTTGTCCGGCGTGCGGTTAATCAGCTTGTATTTCCGGTAAGCCGATCAACGTGGTGGAAGAAATACCGTGCTTTCTATGAAGACGCCATTGCTGAATTGTTCAAAGAAGAGGCGCAGGCTGATAACGAAATTAAACGAGTGACACGGGGTGAATAATGAAACAACAAGAGATAAACATGAAAAAAGTGATTATTCTTTTTGAAGATTATAACGGTGATGCATGGTGCAAGTATTTAAGCGGTGTTGAAGCACGGTTGGCGCTAACGTTTATTGCCGCACTGGATGAAGGGGATTTTAACGCTATTCCGGTTAAGCCAGTAGAAATCTATCGTCGCGAGGTGAAGGATGAAGCCTAAATTAAAAGAACATCTATTCGCAAAGCTGGTTAATAATCTGACATTAACGGCGCGTGTGTGCAGTGATACGCAACAATTAGGGTCGTGGATAGTAAGGGATTTAAGAAAATACATCGAGCCAGGCGGGCCAGGTGACGAGATGACTATGGACAAGGCCATCAAGCGCCGTTCGGCTGATTGGTCAGTAAGTAACACAGGATTAACCGGATACATCGAAGGCTACAACGACTGCTTACAGGATCATAGCGATGGCAAGTAAAGACCTACACTTGAACCTGAAAGGGGAATATTTCCACGCCATCCGGGCGGGAAAGAAGGTGGAGGAATACCGACTTTATAATGAATACTGGCGTAAACGCCTGGAGGGGCGGGAATATGAACGCCTGATCATTAAGCTGGGGTATCCAGCCAGCCACGAAGCGCACCGGATCATAAACCTGTCTTATTTCGGGTACGAAGTAAAAACTATCACGCATCCATTATTCGGCCCTGATCCTGTTAAGGTATTCGCAATTAAATGTGATGTGAATTGGATGTTAAGGTGGGGGGAGCAATGAAAAAAGCTGGCCTGTCAATCAGTCGTGTGTTGTGCGGCGACGAAAGCGAGATCCGCATAGAAATTAAATTTAGCACGGGTAAAGAGATAATTCTCTATACGACACCTGAAAACCTGACGCTGGCGCTTACTGGTAAATCTGAAACGCCGTGCGACGTCCGGTTGCGCAATATTGAGATCAAGGAAATAGGAGTGGTGAGAAATGAAAAGTAACCGTAAACGCCTGGTAAGGTCATATGACAAAGCGTTAAAGGTTTTTGATGATCTGCGACACAATAAACGCCAGCGCCGCAAATGGGCGCGAATGCTTGTTTGTGAATGGCATAACGAAGATTTCTTTCTGGAAGCGCGGCACATGACGCAAGAAGACGCGGACCAATTAGCTTACGATAACGTTTATTATATGATGTGGTGACAATATGCAAATAATCCTTGATTACCTTTGCCACGCTGCAAATACAATTTTTGGCATGTATCAGCAACCATTCCTCAAAGAATGGGACGAAATGCTTAATGACATCATTGATAAAGGGTTAATAGTTGAGGTTGGCGAGCTAACGATAAAATTTAATTACGAAGGCAAAGAATATGATATATGGGTAGGTAACAGATGGTACGCATACGGGCATATTTATTCAATTGGCGGCAAATACATTAAACGTAGCCAGGAGTTCAGGCCGCGATTCCGCACAATGCGCCGCCTGCGTGACCTGCATATGAATATATTTGAAAATCAGGAAGCGTGTGAACTATTCAAAATCTACGGAGATAAATCATGGAACTAAAAATCTGGCAGGGTATCGACGTAGTTGATAATGAATTGTCTATGTTCGCCACTAACGGGAAACGCGTGGTGATCGCTACATGGACGCGCAACCATGATGATATAGCTTTTCGTCGCAAGGCTGCGGAGTGGCTTTTCTCTGATGAAGGCTACACGATGAATATCTCCCAGCTTGCCAGAATGAAGGATGAAAAGCTGGTAGATAGTTACACGACTGCATAGTGGGGCAAATATGCGTATCTATGAACACAAGCGGGATAAAACCCGCTTTTTTGTTCGTGCTGGCGTGGCGTACCAGTATCACGAATGTGGATATATTGAGGTGCTTGCTTACAACCTGGATTTCGAACAAGAAAAAGAATGGTTTGACTTTAAGATTTACCGGAAGCGCAAGCCAACGCGCGACGAGCGCCACGCTATCCGTGATTTTCTAATCAGCATTGACCGCTGGGAGGCAGAAGAATGAGAACGAAGAAAGTGGCAGATCAGAAAGCGTTAGTTATCGCTACAACGGACGTATCGTTATTCACGAAGGGCGAAGAAATAGATCTTAAATTGCTTTTCGGTATGTTTGAGCCACACGAAAAGCCGTGGTTTGTTCATGAAGACAAACAAGGCAATATGCGCGTAGTAGTGCCGGACAAAAACAGCGACATATTTTTTGCTATTCCAGACCCGTTGCATGACGGAGAAATGCTGGCGGTATTGCTTATCGCTGATGCTGTTACTTACAAGGGAAAGAAATATGAAAGTTAAATTCTTGCACGATCACGGCTACCCGTCATTGAAACAGGTTGTTGGTAAGGTCGTTAATGTCGTTCATAGCGATGAGATTACTTGCATGATTAATGGTGCTGATCTCATTGCCGCTGGTGCTGATGACCATTACATAAATCCGGCATGGTCGTATACGTTCAGCCTGGGCGACTTCGTTGGCGATAAGGGACGCGGGCTGGAAGTAGTCGAGGGTTAATATTATGGACGTTTACGAGGATGTTTGCCTGGCACCTTCATCTTATAGCTTTTATTTTCTGATAAATGGAAAGGCTTATAGATGCGATTCTGACGGGGTGAGAGAAGAAAAGCTGTTTTGCACTAAAGGATACCTGGATGATTTGGTTTTTGCCGGGATATTTCGTAAACGCCCGGCTAACCTGGAAGAAGAAATGCTGATCGAGGTAATTAAAAATGAAAATCAAGGTAAGTTATTTCCGGGCGAAAGATAAGGCAACTGGAAAGCGGATGGCGATCCTGGTTAACGAGGCAGGATATATGTTTGTCCTGTACCCGTGGTGCATAGCTAGCCATAACGATTATTATCGCCGTCACGCTGCGCGGAGTGCGGTAGGGATGAAGGGTTGGCAACCTCGCGACATGGAAAACTATTGTGAATGGAAATTAGTGGCAAAATACACGGTCGATTATAAAGGGGTTTTCTGATGCAAGTTAAATGCTCATACTCAAGCAATGACAGTGTTTTCACGATTGGGAGTATTTATGACGTTCACATCGTTTATGGCAATGAAGCACACACAATGAGTAATTGCCTTGCCTTGATTGATAATCATGACGAAATATGGGTATTCAGGCCGAGCTATGAAGGCGGTGAAATATCCGGTGTAGGTTTTGCTGCCAGCTTTGAACGTTATTAAAGGGGCAACAATGAAACATTTATATTTTGAGGTATTGCAGACGCGCGACCGCAATATTTTTGAAGAAGGGAAGATCTATTGCGGCGTTCAACTCCACGGCGCACCGGGCGGTGATGGTG
>OBJQ01001002.1_pt1 | contig 16884 bp, 34 predicted proteins | sample 1519921 | NCBI WGS metagenome assembly OBJQ01 (sample SAMN04209244, study PRJEB22552) | human gut metagenome | biome: gut; material: feces | host: Homo sapiens | place: USA: Oklahoma
CGATTTTGACGCAGTACTGCGATGGAAACAGGGTAAGTTGTCCAAACTGGATGACCTTTTTGCAACAACCTACAAACACCCGCAAACCCAGTGTTTTCAAGGGTTTACGGCATGTAGTAGTAATAAACCTTTAACAAGTCCTTATCCTTTTCGTAGATGATTTTTTCTACAACACTCCTGAGCACATCATTCTTGGTTGTCGCATCAACAGAGTCGGAAGAGAGAATATCGTACACATTTTTCACCCTTAGCAGCATGTCCTCGTCATCATCTTTGCTGTTGCTTTTTTCTTCCTTGATTTCAGACAGTTGATTTTCAAGATTTTCTTTTTCCTCCTGCACAGCCTGTTTATTCTCCTTATATTCTTCTATAGTGTCAATCCCGTTCATGTAGGCTTCTTTGATTCTTTGCAGTTTCACATCGATCTTTTTGATCTGGTCTTCCAGTATGGTTTTTAAGTCCACAGTGTCATCGGTTTTGGCTTCAATCTTGCGGTATGTGATTTTACCATTATCAAGCACAGTTTTGATGGATTCCAGTACCGCAGGTTCTAGCTTAATCGAACTGATAGAGTTGTTCGCCATGCATTTTCCCTTTGTGTATCCATAGCACCTAAAATGAGAGTACGCTCTTGTGTTATTTCTGACCGTGTTTGCAGTCATTGTCCTGCCGCACGCTGGGCACTTCACGACACCAGACAACCAGTGCTTATATGTGCTTACTGGTCTCGCACCACGAGGCCTGTATTCTCTCTTGTATCGTTCCTGTGCCTTGCCAAACAATTCCTTGCTGATGATTGCAGGATGTTCCCCATCGGTGACAATCCATTCGCTTTCCGGGCGGATTTCGTTGGTTTCATTGATTGTCCGATTCCAACGGATCATACCGCAGTAAGTAGGATTCTGCAAGATATATTCGATAGATCGGCGTTCAAATTCTTTCCCGTGCGAGGTCTTGAAATTATGCATATTTAAAAGCCTAGCAATTTCAAATATGCCTAAGTTTTCGTTCGCATACTTTTCAAAAATCAGTTTCACAATTTCCGCTTCTTCGGGAACGATTACCGGAGGTTCCTTATGAGTCACGATCTTATACCCGAGCGGTGGGCGTGCTTGGTATCCACCTCTTTCTGCCTTCTCCTTCATTCCTCTGGTAACTTCTCCGGAGAGACGAACGGAATAATATTCGTCCATCCATTCAATAATCCGTTCAATCAGAGAGCCAAATGGACCATCTACCAACGGTTCTGACACGCTTATGACATCTACGTTATGTTTCTTTTTGAGCAGAGACTTATATACAATGCTTTCCTCTTGGTTTCTCGCAAATCTGCTGTATTTCCATACTAAGATAGCATCTGCCGGATGATCTGATGCTTTTGCGAGCCCAATCATTTTTTGGAACTCCGGGCGCTTATCTGCTTTTCTTCCGGAAATCCCGACCTCATAAAAAATCTTAGACACCACATACCCGTGACTCTTTGCGTAATCTTTTAACAACTTCGCTTGGGAATCTGGGGATAATTCGTCTTGCTTTCCAGTGGATACACGGACGTATCCAAAAGCATATTTCGTTTCCATGTTATCATCTCCTTATTTAATTTTATGCAAAAACGAGTACAAAAATAACAGCCAGCGCAAAACATATGTTCCGCTTGCAAGCTGTTTCCGAAGATGATACAATATTCATGGATTTTAATCGCATATCTTCGGGTATGTAGACCGTCTCAGTGTTGGTAGCACTGGGGCGGTTTTTATTACGAAAAATTATTGTATTCGTTTCATTTTTTGACTCACCCTAAATTGTTCAGCGTCTGGTACGTCAACAAATTCTACAGTCTTATCAAAGTTTTCTTTTACAACTTCTTTTATCTCATCGAGTGTTACATTAAAGAATTCTCTTCTTGTGTTAACCATATTTAACTTACGATCTTCAAACGCTTTATGGAGTGCTGCTTCTAATGCCGGTGCATCGTCGGAGAAAATCATAGCATGTACATCAAAATTAAATGGAACAGATGCATCTCCTAGTTCATCAACTCGGTCTTGAGGGTCTAAACGCCTAGTCATTCCAATCTTATAAACATTTTCTCCAAAAGCTCCTATATTTGAAATTATGTAAACGTATCCGGCGCGTTGGTTTGCTTCTCTATAGTCGATATCTTTAATAGCCCTATCGATGTCATTGAGCTGATTTTCCAATTCGGATTTTTTAGCAAGAAGATCTGAGTTATCTGGATCTTCTTCTAATTGCTTAAGAAGTTTTTCGTAAGCTGTCTGGTAGTGAGTTTGTTCTTTTTCTATCTTCTTACGTTGGGCTTCAATTTCTTTTTGTAGTCGCGCAGCTTCTCGCATTTCTGCTCTTGCAGCTTTTTGAGCTTCTTTCTCTTCCTGCTTCTTTTGTTGATATTCAAACGCTAATGTAAGCTCTTCCTCTTTCCAATCTATATATTTTTGAGTAATCTGTAATGACATTGATTTCCCGAGTTTTTCAATAGAGTTCGCAGATTGACGGATTTTTTTAAGAGACATATCAAAATTATTGTACTTCACCTTACTTATTACATCTTCGCAATCGCTATTGAACGCCCTTAAAAACAATTTTTTCATATCCGCAATCATTTTATTACCTTTACTTTTGCTTCCATTTACTGTCCAAGTTGTAGCGCCGATAATAGCTTTATCATTTTTTATCAATTTTTTCTGCGCATCACGAATACGATCCAATTCTTCCTTATATTCTTCTGACGTAACAAAATCATATCGTGGCGTATATAGACCAAACTCCTGAAACGTGATTGCATCTTCGAAAAATATTGCCTCCTTCTTCAAAGCGTCAATTTTGGAAGTGCGTTTGTCAATTTCCTTTTCAAGCCGTTCTTTTTTGGCTTCCAATTCGGCAACTTTTGAATTCAGGACGGAAGCGTTTTGAAATTCTGGAGACATTAGTTCTTTTAATCCAGCATTTTCCTTTGCTATTTTCCCGATATTAAAAACATCTTTTAATCCCATAGTCACTTTTCTCCTTTAACTTACCCGTACCTCACACCACTCCATATAAACGCCGTAGCGGTTATACCGTTTCCAATATTTCCCTGTAGTTTCTATATCCTGAATATACTACAATGTAAACACTATGAAAATACTACTCGATAAGATCATGCGCGATAAAAACCTATCTACTCGGCAAGTATCCATTGCGACCGGTATATCAAAATCAACCGTCAGTCGCATTGCAAACGGTGAAATATCACCGACAGCTGACACACTGGAATTGCTTGCCAAGGGCTTAAAAGTCCGGATTTCTGACCTTATCGACTCTCCATATCAATAAGTGTCCCAGATCTGGGACGATTGTCCATTTTCGCGTAAGTTTCCTGATTTTAGATTGTTAACTTAATAGAGAGGTACATAAGTACCAAAAAATAGCAGAACAAACGTTCGAACAAAATATTGATTTTTATTCACTGAAATAGTATTATATATTCAGGGATTTCGAACATGTGTTTTTGCAGTTAGGGGGATGGCGAAAATGGATTACAAAAGCAAGATTATCGAACTTATCAACGGTGTAAGTAATACTGCAAAATTAGAGTATCTCTATTATGTGATAAGATCGTTTCTAAAAGGGTAGGCTATTGCTTACCCTTTTTTAGAAAGCGATTCGATAAGATGCTTTATGGCTTTCTTGTCGGATTCATCTAAAGAATAGTAGCAAGATATCATATTAATAATCTCTTGATCTTTCATTATCCGTCCAACTAATGTTCCACTTTCCTCTCTGGAATAATTTCCAAAAAAGTCGTTTGGTATCATTTCAAGCACTTCACATAATCTTTCTATAGTATCAGCGTCTGGTTTATTCTTGTTGTTTTCCCAATCGCTTATTGAATTATGTTTTGCACCTATTAAATTCGCAAGTTCTTTTTGAGTCATGTTTTTCTTTTTTCTGTATTCTTTTATTTTTTCTCCTAAACTCATTATGTTTCCTCCTTGCATCTTCTATATTAACACATGGAAATTATATTTTCAATAAAAAAAGTTCGAAAAAATCGAAATTTTAGTGTTGACATTCGAATATTTCGAAGTTATAATGAAATTAGTTCGAACGAATCGAAAAACGAAAGAGGTGATTACAGAATGTGTGTAGGTGAAAGAATTAAGGCTTACATGGATGAAAAAGGAATTAAGCAGGTTTTTATTTCACAAAAAACAGGGATATCGAAAGAAAAGCTTTGTTCATCATTAAATGGAAATAGAAAATTGCAATTTGAAGAATATGAGCTGATCTGCGGAGCCCTTGAAGTGAATACAGACAAGTTTATCAAACCAAAGAAATTGTAAAGGAGAAAAAGATGTCTAAGAAAAGTCAAAAAAGTTTGTATGAAGAAATGGTAGAAGATTTATCGAAGTTCGTTATTCGCACTGCGAACAAGGACAATCCAACACCAGAAGAGCTTGCAGCAATGACTGAAATGGCAAAAATGCTATTCAGGACAATTTAAAAGTCCTGAGTATAAACTCAGGACAAAAGACTAATGGCTTGTACTTTTATGGTTTGCAAGGATTGTTCCTGCTTTAGATTTTGCGGAAGCTGATTTGCTTGTGGAAAGAGTTTTTCCGGCTTTGCTGACTTTAGCAGATGGCTTGCATGATTTGCCTTTTGCCATATATTCACCACCTTTCTTATTAAAAATGAGATACCCCTAGTAAGATGGTACAACACAATATATGGAAAGTTAAATAAAAATCACGAAAAACACAATATAAAGTACGAAACATATGTTTTTACACAATATTTAGTGAATAGTACAACCTTGATATTATACCACTTTTTGTATAAAAATCAAGAAAATCACAATATATAGGAGGACTAATGAACAATTTAACAGTATTTGAACAAAACGGTCAGCTACTTATCGGTAGTAACGAAGTGGTGAGTAAAAATATTGTTAGCCTACAAATGAGGTTACATCAACCGCCGGGTAGATATTAAGAATTATTAGTTGTGAATCTATATGTTCCGTCTAATTTAACAGCAGAAACGTGCATTTTATGATTCCTCCCATCGTGCAAAGTGAGAACGAATCTGTATCCGTCATAATCAAACGGAATGCATTCATCGAAAAACCAGTTGCCTGGAAGAGAATCAATAAATTTTAACATGGAGTAATAGAAAACCGGATATGGATCTCGTAAATCATGCTTGTTATGAGAATTATATCTAAGCTTAGGCTCTTTCATTTATACCTCCTAAAAATACGACGGTTGATGGATTCATTATAGCACAGAAAGGAGCGATAGGATATCAACTGGAATAAATTTTCGGAGTTGTTTGAAATTTCCGATGACGAAAAAGATTTTTTTGAAATGATCTACCGAAGACGCACCATATACAGATGCGTCATAGGAATTCTGATAATCATAATAATCGTGTTGTTATTAACGAGGTAATAACTGACGCAACGATGGAAATTATAAGCGGCCAAAGCTTGCTGTCAAAGAATTTCTTTCTACGGTAAGCGCAGTAACGGAAGTATTTTTCGGTAAGAGAAAAAGTTCTTTCTGGCGCTTCATCAGCTGGAGTTGTGTCAACAAAAGAATAATTGCTTGATATTAGTTTATATCTTATTAGCGGTTTTTCGGATTTACCAAGAAAACCTGATGTAACTGTTTTCTTGAACCTCATACAGAACAGCTTAAATTTTTCTGGGAATAGCAAGCAAATTTCATCAAAATCAGAACTCATACTTTTTCTCCTTTGTTTTTGATAACTACATTATAAAGGAGGGGGAAAGGTAAAACAAGATAAAACGAGATAAAACAAGATAACAGGAGGTAATATGAACGAATTAAAAATTTTTAATAATGAAGAGTTCGGTAAAATCCGAACAGTGACAATTGACAATGAACCATGGTTTGTCGGGAAAGATGTGGCAGAAGCATTGGGGTATGTCAAAGCAAGAAATGCCATTGCAAATCATGTGGAAGAAGATGACAAAAAGGATGCCCCAATTCAGGGCGGCCTTGGCGGCACTCAATCGATGACGATCATCAACGAATCAGGTCTTTATGCCCTTATCTTCGGTAGCAAGTTGGAATCCGCAAAAGAATTCAAGCACTGGGTAACATCAGAAGTTCTTCCCACCCTCCGTAAGACTGGGTCCTATGAAATGCCAAAGAAGAAACAAAGCAACGAGCGTCTCGCCAGTGTCAACAATGCTGTGAAGATTTTAACACCGATGCTCCAAGCAGCAGGATGCAACAGTAAAATCCAGCTCCTGACTGCAAAATCTCTTTATGAGAAAGCAGGAGTAAATCTGCCGATCACGATAGAAGCGGATCAGCAGTATGTGGATACGGTACATATTGCAAGGCAGGCAAGACTTTACTTTCAGAGTTCCGGCAAGCCGGCAGACAAAGCTGTGAATGAGATTATTCGTAGGTTAGATTTGTCAGAAGACATGTATACGGAAACATGGGAATCCAAAGGAAAGTGGCAAGGCACTGTTAGAAAATATGCGCCGGAAGTGATCGGGATGGTAGAGCAGTGGTGCGCCAACAATGGATATCCAAGAGAAATCCCATACACACAGTGCGATGGACAAGTGAAGAAATATCATGTCATCGTCAGAGATTCGGATGCTAATTAAAAACGTAGGACAACATATCTCGGACAAATCATCCGTCATACATATTAGAGAGGTGGTGTGAATGACTATAAAAAACATTGTAGTAATCAACGGAAAAGAAGTGGAAGTCAAAGACTTGCCGGACGCTGAATTATTTGCAGAAAAATTAAACCGGAAAGCTCTGACAGCAAGAAATTACACGGAAGAGAAAACCGCCTAGGCGGTAGAAAGGAGGACAAGCATGGAGATTAAAGGAACTTACCATTGCCAGACAACCCAGCAGCAGAACGCATTAAACGGTTGGGATATCCGCTCCGTATCTGTTGAGTTACCGGAGCAGGACAAGCCTTACTGGCACAAGGTTACAGCATCTGTGATCGGGTTCGGGCTGGCGTTGATCGGATGGTGGTTGATATTTGGGTATTAAAAATGAGCACCTACAAAAAGGCTGGGGAGCCGTAGGTACTCAGGAAAAAATACGATTCTATATTAACAGATTTTAGGAGGATAAGCAATGGATAACAATAAAATTTATGTAAGCGAACAGGAATATGCCCGTCTTTGTAGATTGGATGGGAAGATGGATGCGCTGATTGGATATATTGCAACTGCTGAAAAGGAGTATAAATCAAAAAGAAGCACTGATTTAATCGCATATAACACAGATGACGATAAGTATTTTTTAGATGCAAATGTTGTAAAAGCAATTATTGGCATGGAGGACGAATGATGTATGTAGGTATTGGATCGGAAAAAGGCAAAAAAGTAAGTGATGAGGATGCATTTTCCTACGCTTGCGAACGAATCAATAATGGTACGGAAAGAGAACAGGAAACATTTATGCAGATCATGAAGGAAGCTGAAAGTTTTTACATGGCAGTGATCGCAGTGGTCCTGTGGTACTTTTCCGGAAATTGGGTATATGAGGAGGTGGATCCATGATTACGATGCAGCAGCGCAAGGAGAGAATTGGGGATTTGTTGGACGAGCGTCTCGGAATGATCGAGAACGGGGAGGTGAATACATATTATCAGACAAGGGATATCGCAAATCTAACACAGGCACTTTTAAATATTGTGAGAATTATGAAGGAGGAATAAAAAATGGCAACACCAGTATTGATTATTGGCAAATCAGGAAGTGGAAAATCTACCAGCATGAGAAACTGTCAGAACAACGATTTTAACCTTATCAGGGTCCTTAATAAGCCGCTACCATTTAAAGGGAAGGTGAATGGATGGTTTTCGGATGATTACCAGCAGATCATGAAATTATTGATTGCATCAAAAGCAGATTCCATCGTGATTGATGATGCCGGCTATCTAATAACAAATCATTTTATGAGGGGACACAGCTCAGCCGGAAAAGGTAATGGGGTATTCTCCCTGTACAACGACATTGGAGACTATTTCTGGAACTTAATCCAGTTTATTGTGACAAAAGTGCCAGAGAATAAAATCGTGTATATTATCATGCATGAAGAAAAAGACGAAGCAGGGGAAGTGAAACCAAAAACCATCGGGAAACTACTCGATGAAAAAGTTTGCATCGAAGGAATGTTTACGATAGTACTTAGATGTATCGAGGAAGGCGGAAAGCATTTGTTTGTCACTCAAGCAAGCCAAGGAGCAGTAAGTAAATCTCCGATCGGAATGTTTGAGGATTTAACAATAGATAATGACCTATTGTTGGTCGATAAGAAAATTAGAGAATACTACGGATTAGGAAAAGGAGAAGAAAACAATGCAGAAACCAAATAATTTTGACAACACACAGGTACAGGGAGAATTTACACCGGTAGAGCTTGGAGGACATATCTTGATCATCAAGGAAGTTCTGGAAATGAAATCAAAGACAAATAAAGACATGATTAAGGTGTCTTTCGACTTCGCACAAAATGATAGCCAGCCCGGATATTTCGAAAAAGCGTTTCGAGATGATATAAGACCGGATAAGAAATGGCCGGCAAATGGAACTACATATATTTTAACCGAGGATCAGAATGGTGACTGCAGTAAATCTTTCAAGACATTTATCACATCTGTTGAGAAGTCAAATCCGGGGTTCGTGGTAAATTGGGGCGATGGATTTGCGGAATGTTTTAAAAACAAGTTGGCTGGAGCGGTGTTTGGCATTGTAAATGATTATTACAATGGAAGGAACATTGCAAAGCATCAACTCCGCTGGTTCAGAAGCGCAGAAGGAGTGAAAGACGCTGATATCCCTGCGGAAATCGAAACAAAGGCATACAAGGATAATAATGGAGCGTCCGCAACAGCGTCGCCGATCGGATCTGATGGATTTATGGATATACCGGATGGCATCGATGAAGAATTGCCATTTAATTAGAGGTGAGACAGATGGATATACAGATTGACAGTAGGGAAAAAGCAAGGGCGATTCGAAAGATCGTGAAGACTTTTGATGATAATGGAGTCAAGCATTTTTCCAGCAAATTATTAGTTGGGGATTACATGTCTTTGGACAATCCCCGGCTCATAATCGACAGAAAGCAAAATCTCCAAGAGTTGTGCGGAAATGTCTGCCAGCAGCACGAAAGATTTAAAAGGGAACTGCTTAAGGCTATGGATGCAGGAATACAGTTGATCATACTGATTGAACACGGGAAGGATATCAAAAGCATCGAGGATGTGTATTTTTGGAAAAATCCAAGAAAACATGAAGTACGATGGCGCACTGTGAACGGAAAGAAGGAGAGGTATGTAGCATCTTCTAAAGCAGTCGATGGGAATCAGCTATACAAGTCCCTTTGCACAATTAGAGATCGGTATAACGTGAGGTTTGAATTCTGTGAGAAGAATGATACCGGAAAGAAAATTATTGAGTTATTGAGCGAAAGACATGAATAGAGAAGAGATTAAACATTCATACAGCATGAGGGAGATTGTGGAGAGATATGGGTTCCATGTGAATCGGGCGGGGTTTATCCACTGCCCGTTCCACAAGAGAGACAAGGGAGCATCATTAAAAATCTACCCAGACAGCTTCCATTGTTTCGGATGCGGAACAAATGGAGATATCTTTACATTCGTGCAGCTAATTGATCATGTTGATTTCAAAGAAGCGTTCCAGAGTCTTGGTGGAACTTATGAAAAGCCGACATTCCAGTCGAAATTGGCAATATATAGGAGCCAGAAGAAGGCAGAACAGAGAAAGCGAGAAGAGGAAAAGCTCCGGAGAAAAAGGGGGCTGAACAATGTTCTGATAGATGTGTACCGCGATTACATGAATAAGTCGGAACCGTTCAGTGACGTCTGGTGCGATTGTTGCAATGCTCTGCAATATCAGTTGTACTTATACGAAATATTAAACGAGAAGGAGGCGAGAAAGTGAAAGAAATAAACGAATTCGATGCAGACAGCATATTGGATGATGAAGTTTTCATCGAATTATTTGAAATGGAAGATCCGATTCTCCGATCAAAAACAAAAGTGCAGCTCATCAGAAGAGCGAAACAGCTGGGAGTCAAGTCGGATTTTGAAGAGATTTTGAAAGGATACAATCAGGCTGACCGAGAAATGAAGAGACAGGAACGGGAAAACAGAACTGTTTGCACAGTAGATAACTATACGAATTTCACAGGACCTCACGATCGTATGTATTGCGGCGCCTGGATTGCGGATGATCGCGGCGTGTTCGCACAGAATTCCGGAAGGGTTGATGAAGTGGCTTGCTATCACCCAATCCTACCAGTAGAGCGGCTGCGAAACTTAGAGACCGGGGAAGAGCAAATAAAACTGTCGTACAGGCGAAATAACCAGTGGCACGATATTGTGGTTCCAAAAACGATGATCACATCGGCGAATAAGATCGTGGCATTATCCGGAAGAGGGATTGCAGTTACGTCAGAAAATGCAAAATTGCTAGTCAAGTATCTGGCTGACGTAGAAAATGGAAATGATGATTACATAGATGTGCAGTATTCCACTAGTAAACTTGGGTGGATCAAGGATCAGTTTATCCCCTATGATACAGACATCATTTTTGACGGGGATAATCGATTTAAGCAGACCTTTGAAAGCGTGTCGGAGCATGGAAGTTTCGATGTGTGGTTAAATCATGTTCGAGAGCTAAGGGTGTCGGGAAGAATGGAAGTGAAATTCCTATTGGCCGCATCATTCGCAAGTGTACTGGTTCATGTCTTGGGCGGACTTCCATTTTTTGTCGATCTGTGGGGAGAGACAGAGGGAGGAAAGACGGTATCTTTAATGGTCGCAGCTTCCGTGTGGGCGAATCCAGACGAAAGTAGATATATTGGAGACTTCAAAACAACGGATGTTGCACTGGAAGCGAAAGCGGATATGTTGAATCATCTTCCGATGTTTCTGGACGATACGAGTAAAACATCCGCAAGGATTAGGGATAACTTCGAGGGAATTGTTTACGATCTGTGTTCCGGAAAAGGAAAGAGCCGGTCAAACAAAGACCTCGGAATCAATCGAGAGAATCGGTGGCGGAATGTAATGATCTGTAATGGAGAGAGACCGCTTAGCAGCTATGTCAGTCAGGGCGGTGCAATAAACAGAATCTTAGAGGTTGAGTGCGGAGAAAAGATTTATCAGGATCCGCAGAAGACAGCGGAAACGGTAAAACGGAATTACGGTCACGCAGGTAGGAAATTCGTGGAGATCATCAAAGAAATGGGAGAAGATGAAATTCGTTCTATCCAGAAAGAGTTTCAGAAGGAGTTATTTAACACGGACAAGATGCAGAAGCAGAGTATTTCACTTTCCATCGTCCTGACAGCCGATAAAATAGCCACAGATCTCATTTTCAAAGATGGACAGTATATTTCTATGGATGAAGCGAAACAGGTGCTTATAGACCGAAATGAGCTGTCTGACAATGAGCGATGCTACCAATATATCCTTGACAAAATCGCAATGAACAGCCAGAGATTTGATGTGTCTTCAAATTATGAAAAATGGGGAATTATTGAGGATGGGTACGCAGTAATTTACGGACAGGCATTTAAGGAAATTTGCGAATCTGGGAAATTCTCAAAAAAGTCCTTCCTGTCATGGGCTGCAAAGAAAGGCGTTATTCAGCAGGACAGCAAGGGAAACCCAACAAAGCTGAAAAAGATAGACGGAAGAGCGGCGAGATGCGTGTTTTTGCAACTTGAATCGAAAGGAAATACGGATAATGATGGGTTTGAAAGCATCGATGAAACACAAGAAAAGCTACCTTTTAGTTAAGAGGAGGAAATACAATGTCAAAAGTTGTGAGGATTAGTGATGAAAACTATGATTTTATTGAATGCATGGCGTTCAGGAATGGAGTTCCGATAAATGCAATATTAAATGAGGTGCTGGAAAAATTCAAAAATTCGTCGCCGAATGATGCGATTTCAGTGGAATATCGGGGCAGAAAAGTTGCGATAAGGTAACAAGTAACAAAAGTAACAACAGGAAATCGCGTTATATATACGGAATAAAAATGTGAGAAATTCAAAAATATGAAGTCCCTATATAGGGTAAAAATCATTGTTACTTTTGTTACCAACCTCAAAAACCTGTCAACCATGCTGGTTTGATAGGGTAACAGACTTTTGTTACCGGAAGAAAAATTTTGTTGCTTTGTTACGAAGAGGGTAGTGTATGCACGAAAAAATAACAGATATCCAGAATTTGTTCTGGAAAGCGTATAAAAATTATAAAGGTACCGGCTCAATGAGTCAATACAATGCAGATGTCGATGGGATTATTGAGAAGTACAGGGATGATCATGCTATGTTGAATTTCTGCAAGAATTTAGTAATATCGTGGACGCCGGTTATTAACGAAATGAAAGAAGATGATTAAATGCAAGAAAGAAAAAGGGACCTATACGAGCCGTATTTGGACGAAATAAGGCAAATGCTTGAAGATGGGTGCGTAATTACCCATATACACAAGGAAATTGCGAAAAAGAGCGGAATTGACGCAAATGTTAAGACGATGAAGCGTTTTATGAGAGAAAAAGGCTTAATCCAGGAGCCTGAATGCGAAAAGACCGAAATCAATAAATTGATAAAAGATAAGTTCAAGGGAATCGGTGAATACATGGATTTTTATGAGCGCTGGGTCAAGCAGAGTTGCAGTCTAAACCGCACAATCCAGAATCCAAACCGGATATTAATGCGGAGGTATTTACAGTAAGCTATGAAAAAAAAGAAAGAGAATCCGAAGAAAAATGAAGTACATATCTGCTCTTCCTGCGGACGGGAAATTATTGGAGATTACGAGTACATAAAAACAAAGAGAGGGACAGAGTTGTATTTCTGCAAAGATATGAGGTGCAAAGATGGGAAAAGTTGATGATTATACAACCGGCAGATCACAAGGGTTAATTCTTGCCAGAGAAATTGTGAAAAAAGACGGTATAGAGGGGCTGGAGAAAGAAATCCAGTTCCGGAATATCACAGGAATCAACACAGCATTAACCAGAAAAGAACTAAACATTGCCTGTGAGAAAATCAAAAACATGACACTGGACACAATGATGGTGATCGCAGTCGCAACGCTGCATGATGAGTTCGGTTTTGCTGAGAAACGGTGCAAGAGATTTATCGACCGAATGAACCTGAAAGCAGAGTGCCTGGTGGACGATATGGCAACGTGGGATGAATATACGAGGATGATAAAAGATGAGATTGGAATTGAGATGACGATACGGAGGAATGACTAATGCCAAAAGTGAAAGAAACACGCTTGCGAAAAGGCGACACAATCAAATGCGCTGATGCAGATGATTGTGTGAGGACAATGAATGAATTGGCGGTCTGTGGGATAGAGACGGATTTCCTGTATGAAAAAGATGGAGAGAGCGGTTTATGGTTGGAAATAACGGGAGGAAAATTAGATGGATGAGAAGAAAGTTAGAGAAGCGATAGAAAGAATACACAAAATGCGAGATGCGTACAATGCAACATTGCGCTCACTTCCGCAGAAAACGAGAGAAAGAAGCGATTATAACAATTATGTCGATGCATTTCTAGTAGCAATCGAAGCACTAGAAAAGCAGTTGCCGAAGAAAGTAGAAAACTGGAATGGACAAGCGTCGTGTCCTAGATGCAAAAGACTGTTTGGGAATATGGAAGACGTAAAAATGTTTCGTGATTGGGATTCTGATTGCTGCAATCATTGTGGACAGAGATTAGATTGGAGTGAGTAGCATGGAGGAACTAAAGAAATGCCCGTTTTGTGGCGGAGAAGCAATTCTGAAAGTCCATTATGGATTTGATGGAAAAGTTATATCAACTTTTGTGTACTGCAAAGAATGCGGAGTTGCAACACGAAATTGTGCTTTAGAAGCTACGACTAGGGGGAAATGGAATAGGAGAGTGGAAAAATGAAAAAATATGATATTTTAATTGCGAAATTGTATGCGTGCTGCGGAAATCAAGAAGAGTTTCCACGCGAGCCGATTACCATTGATACTAATAAAATGAGCGAGTTATTGGAAGGTGTATTTATAAAAGCAGGATTGTTGGAGGCGGAGTGATGTCAAGTCCAAAAGGTTTTATTTTATATCGAATTTGGTATGGAAATTGTCTGGCGTATGTTGGAAGAACCAAGCAACCATTACAAGCTAGGATTAGAGGACATATGTTTGCGAAACCAATGCATAGAGCGATAGATATCCATAACGTGACAAAGATTGAATATACAGAGTTCAATACTGAAGCAGATATGAATTTATATGAAATATATTACATAAATCTGTGGAAACCGCCTTTAAATGTAGATGATAAAGCGAGAGACAATCTTTCCATTTCCTTACCAGACAAAGAGTGGATTGAATTTATTCCGGCAAATTGGGATAAATGGAAAAATGAAATCGACACGGATAACAGTGGTGTTGCTTTGTGGCATAGATTAAGAAATGAAAAAGCATTGAGAGGGGTGTAGATGTTATGAACGTACTGGAGAAGATCTTGGAAGAAAAAGAAATTGCAGCGATCAAAGAACTAATAGAAGAAAATGAAAAATGCTTTAATCAATGTGAGGGTGCTTGTTGTAGCGTGGAAAGCGGTATATGCAATTGTGATGATGGCGTGATAGTGCAAGCAATTCATAAAATGAAGAAGTATTTAGAGTTGGCTAATGACAAAAATGTCCCTAGTAAAAACGGTTGGATTCCAGTAAGTGAGAAATTGCCGGAAGTCGGGAAGATGGTAAAAGTTACTGTACACTCATCTGAATGGATTGGAGACTATTATTCAGATTGGGTCCCAGAAGAAGAAAAGACATACCATTCAGAAGAATACGCTGTGTATGATGGATACATAGATAGAGTGGGTATGTGGAAATTTTATGATGAGGAAGGTTCGTTCAATGCTTGCGACAAAGAATTTGGAACAAATAAGGAAATTGTGTACGATGTCGTGACAGCGTGGATGCCGAAAGAACAGATAGAACCATACAAGGAGGGATAACATGGACATTTTAATTACAATCGCATTCTTAGCCCTGTACTACATCCTGGGGCTGGGAACTGTAATTTTCCTAAAAACAGGATTGGAAGAGGATGTAGAGCTAGAAGGTGCGGATTACCTGATGGCTGCGGGATTTCCGATACTATTATTTGTGATTTTTTTAGATTGGATCGTGCGAAAGATAGTGAGGTAGAAAATATGAGAAAATTTAACTGGGACGAATTTACTAAAGCAGATTTAAAAGACGGAATGGTGGTTGAACAGAGAGATGGGAATAGGTATCTTGTATTAGCTGGGGTGGCCGTAAGAGAATGCGGACGCAATGAAATCAGCGGATATACAAATAATTTGGAGTGGTACGGTACCTACAGAGGCGGGGATATCGTCAAGGTCTATAGAATTATTCCAGAATCACTCGGAAGCATAGAAGAAGTGTTTGTTAAAAGCAATCTCGAACTCATCTGGGAGCGCAAAGAACCAAAGAAAATGACAGTGGAAGAAATGCGGAAGAAGTTGGAAGAGTTGACCGGGGAGCAGATCGAGGTGACGGCATGACCAGAGAGACTATGAAGCGCAGAAGGGAGACAGCAGACACCGTGAGAAAGATAGAAGCACACAAGATGGCAACGAAAAAGCCCTGCGAGACAGCTTTAAAGCAACAGGGGCATAAAGCCTTTGCCTGTGATTTTAAAAGGGCTGACAGAACAAATACGGACACTCTAGAATACATAGCAAGCAAGTACAACATCAAAAAGCCAATTCCGGGAGGTGATTGAGGTGGATAAGAATATAATCTATGAGTACATGGATGCGAAAGCACTTGTGAAAGAGACAGAGGAAGATATCAGGCGGCACAGAAGAAAGACGTTTGTGCAGGATAAAGTGACAGGCAGCAATCCAGAGTTTCCGTACCAACCGCAGAGCTTTAATATCTCTGGATGTATAGAGAACACGGTGAATATAGACGAAGAGGAACGGTTGTTGGAAGAACGAAAGCTGAACGCAAAGCAGATTAAAGTAAAAGCAGAGCGAGTAATCAATAAAGCTCCGGTAAGGATGCAGAGGATTATCCGGTTCAAGGTGATGCAAGGACTGACATGGGATGAAGTAGCTGCGAAGATGAAAGGAAATTGCACAGGGGGAAGCGCAAGGAAAGAATTTCAGAGGTGGATGAAAGAAAAATAGAAGTTTGTCCGTTTTGTCCACATTGTCCGCTTTAAATAATATATAGTATAACATGGAGTTAGAAGAAAGACTCCAAAAGCTTTCCAAACAACATTCGGAACACCGCCGGACTTCTGCCCTTTCTCGTCTGGCGGTGTTTTTATGCGGAGTATAGCATCAGTGGTAGATGTGCGGGGTCGCGCCCTGTGTCCTTGGTTCGATTCCAAGTGCTCCGCTTTGTGATGTGAGTATACAGGCTGCACAGCTGAGGTCTGTTCTGGGAGTGCACACCGGCTTTACATCGCAAATGGTACCAAAACGCAGATATCCGCAGATCTGAAGAACAAACAAATATAGATTCAGCAATCTATATTTAGTGTCAGTACCCGAGTGCGGATAGGGTAAAGGATGTCAACTGGCATCCTACGGGTGTATAGCTCAGTTGGTAGAGCGATCGGCTGTTAACCGATTTGTCGTAGGTTCGAGTCCTGCTATACCCGTTGTGGACTACTGCAAGGTTCCTACTTTTTTTCTTATAAATTTTGATTGTGTATTTGGTTATTTTGGTTTTTGTTGGCGTTATTAATTCTTTCAGCAGTAGTCCTAAATTCTTAGCATCCAGAGATGGGTGCTTTTATTATGCTTAAAA
>OBJQ01001005.1_pt1 | contig 16857 bp, 19 predicted proteins | sample 1519921 | NCBI WGS metagenome assembly OBJQ01 (sample SAMN04209244, study PRJEB22552) | human gut metagenome | biome: gut; material: feces | host: Homo sapiens | place: USA: Oklahoma
TCTATTTCTTTTTTATATTCTATTCATTCATATTGGCCAATTTTGCGCTTTGATCTCATGCAATAGGCATCTCCGGCTCTAATATTAGGGTGTAAGCAAATGCGGCAATACACCTCTGGTGCTATAAACACACACATCATTTTACCAGATAAGATACACCCCAATATTGCTACATATTCACTACTTAACAGCAATTTTCACAGTAATAGGTCTCCAGTATTTTGGAATAAATCGCCTCTTTACCCTTGATGACTCCATGAACTGTCTGCTTTCTTCTGGGGAAATAATAAATGTATGTATGATATTAAAATTGTCATCATTTTGCAAGGCTTTCGCATATTCTTCTGAATACTCCTTTATGCGAAAATCAACAGCATTTTTCCTTACTCCAGTCAAATTCATTTCCCATACAAATTCATCATTATCTCTATATATAATACGTTCCACGAACATATCAATCAACTCATCACTAACTTTTCTACCAGTAAAATCCACATAAGTATTCAACTTTTGTTCAATAGTCTCTATATCAAACATTTCCTTGCTATCTCTAGCTTCTTCCAACTGTCTGTCACGAATACCCTTCTCAATTTCAGCCTTTTCTTCGTCCAAACGTGTCGTAAGTCTTTTACACATATTAGCATCTATTTCTCCTGCCAATTTATCAAGATACAAGTTCTCAATTTGTGTTTCTACCTTCTCTAACTGTGCCTGTAAATCTTGTAAGGATTTACCAATCCTAGCATTTTGTTTGAATTTCTGAGCCTCTTTCAGCAAGTTAATCGTATATAAAATTTCATCTTTGGAGTCACCAAAAATATAATCAAATACTTTCAATGACATTAACCAAAGTTTTACTTCTGACACGGCAGGAAGATGACATACACTTCTCTCCTTCTGACTTCCGCTGTTAATCTGACACCGACAAGTATATCTGAATTGCGCTTCTTTATCCTTTGTAGCCACATGTACGTATTGAATACTTCTGCTGTATCCACATTGACAAAAACTCTTCTGTGCAATAATATCTTTAGGCTCACGCAAGCCAGTAACCAAATTGCCTTTCTCAGAATAAATGTATTCTTTTGACCGCTTCGCTCTAATCTCATTTGCAAGCCACCAAACTTCCTCGGAAACAAGTGGCTCCCAATTTCCCTTTACTAAGTTGCACTCCTCAACAAGATTGCCTTCTTCATCATATATATTTTCACGAATAGGCTTTATCTTGGTAGCAACTTTCTTCTTTTGCATGGTATCAACTACCTTAAACTTTCCATAGAGAATATATCCCATGTATTTTTCATTCTTAAGAACTCTTAGTACCTTAGAAGCACTCCAATTCAAATCACCTATTGCAGTCTTATAATCATTCTGGTTCAAGTATTCTGCAATCTTACCTGTACCCATACGTTTCTCTGGATTTGGATGTGTATACAATTCAAAAATACGCTTCACTGTTATACTTTCCATAGGATGCGGAGTTAATGTATTCCATCTCTTGTCTATATTTTTTTCATAGATATAACCAAAGATACCAGAAATAACTAACTGCCCTCTTGCACGATAAGACTCCACACCATCTGATACACGTCTTGCAGTACGCATAGACTCGCCCTGTGCCATTCCTGCATCAATAGCAAGTCTTAAAATATCAGCTTCTGACATATTATACGTCCAGTAATTTCCTTCTAAAATCAGGACTCCTACACCATACTCCTTTAAAATACGAATATTGGCAAATAGCTGTTCAATATTTCTTGCAAAACGGCATACATCTTGTACAATTAAGACGTTAAACTCATGTCTTGAAGCTGCCTGTAGCATCATGTTAAAAGCAATTCTATCTTCTGTCTGCCTTCCAGAGATACCATACTCTGTGAATTTATGTCTTTCATCTAATATAAACTTAGAATTGTTTGCAATCATAGTATCAAGTCTTATAACTTGATTTTCTAATGCTATGACCTGCTCCTCACGTTTTGTTGACTCTCTTGCATAACGTGCTACCTGTAACACTCTAACAGAATATAGGATATCATCATAAGTTGCATCAGCCATAAATTTTCTGATATCCATTTTACAAATCTGTTCCTCCGTGTAACGACTACTTAATGCCATACATATCCCCCTTTGCCATCTTTTGCGAGACTATGTAAGTCTCTGTATCAATTAAATTTTCTTCATATAATTTTGCTAAAAACATTTCCACTTTTGCGTTCTCTTTTACAAAAATATTCTTACCCATATTACGTTCTCCTTTTTTCACCCATTATCTTTTTCGCCATTACATAATCTTCTGTACCAATTAAATTTGCTTCATAGAGTTTTGAAAGGAAAAAGTCTACTTTTGCTTTTGACGATACCTGCTTCATTCTTGGTATATCTAAACCAATTCCTTTCGTTGAAATTTCTTTCATCTGTAACGGATCACTACCATTCTTGAGCATAAACACTCCTCCTTCGAAAATTTTCTTCGAAGTACATAAGCAAACCCAAAGGCAAACCCAAGATACATCGTGCCTCTCGCTCCGTTACACTAAACATGAGCTAAAAGCGTCATCTCACATAGTTAAACGCTGATTCAAAACAATTTCGTAAACCACACTCCCCTTCGTAAACCACATTTTTTTTATAAACCACGTGATTTTTCGTGAACTACACCCCATTTTTGTAACGCTCATTATTTTCTATCAGTTCCTTAAATGTCACTGGTTGATAACCATTCAGCATACATCCTGCGTTTAATGCTCTCTCCAATGTACGCATGTACTGATACACCCCATCTGTCCTGTTATGAATATGACCGTAGATATGGTAAGCGCCTTTATGAAAACCATTCCATTCTGCAATAGGAAAGTGGCACAGAACAATGCGTTCTCCACAGTCCTTTACAAATAGCATCTTATCCACGGAATCAATACACCCCATAGCTTCAGAATCTTTCATAAGTACCCCATCATGATTCCCTTGAATCAGATGTTTTCTACCCTTCAGTTGTTTCAGATACCAAGCTGGGCTATGCTCAGAGCGATAACATACATCTCCCAAAAGATACACATCATCGTTAGTTGATACCCTGCTGTTCCAATTTTCAATCAGTACCTTGTCCATTTCAGATACAGACAGGAATGGTCTGTTGTCAAACTTCAATACATTTTCATGCCCCAAGTGCATGTCAGCAATATACAAATTCATACGGTTAGCCTCCTCCATAACTCATCATTTTTCGCAGTTTATAATAGGTAGTTTTCTTTAAATTCAGAAGTGACATTGCTTCAACAGAAGTTATCTCTTTATTTTCCACCAGTCCAATGATATGTTCCCAATCCTCTGGTACTTGTACCTGCGGTCTGCCAAATTTCACACCTTTTTCCAGAGCCACATCAATTCCTTCACGCTGCCTTTTCAGAATTTTACGTCTCTCTTCTTCTGCAAAGCCACCCAAGACTTCAATTAAGATGTTGGTTATCATTTCTTGTATCCATTGCAATTCCTCTTTGAAGTCTACTAAAGTTGTGGGAATATCCAGTATCTTTACACGAACACCCATCGCTTTAAATTCTTCCAGTTCCCTCTTTATATCAATTTTCTTTCTGGCAAGCCTATCCAGTTCTTCAATTACAAGGTTGTCTCCTGCTCGCAGAAGTTTCGTCTTCAAAAGCTGATACTCATCTCGATTGAGCGTTCCACCAGACTCCTTATCCACAAGGATGTGACGTTCATCAACGCCAAATTCCAAAAGTTTTTTAATCTGTCTATCTTCATGTTGTGTAACAGATGAAATTCTGGCATAACCCCATGTAATACCCATCTCTGTCATGTTCCACCTCACTTTCGCTTTTTACAAAGAAAATCCGTTCGTAAAAGTCCGCATACACGGCGAACGTTCGGAAAGTCCAAAACTAAGTTTTACGAACGCCATTTCGGGTGGTTCTGGCATAGTTTTTGGATGACCGTAAAAGTATACTTTTACGAACGTTCGAAAAGTAAATCTTTTCCGAACGCTTCTGTGCCAGTTCCGAAGATACGCCCCTAATTTGCCCTGTATGCGATTTTCACGGTAGCCTAGAGGAATTTACCCTATACAGACACGAAAAAGAGCGTACAGAACGTTTTTGAACAAATACCCTATTCTGTCATGTTTCCGTAAAGTATCAGGCTTTTACGAACGTTGTCTAGAATCTTAACTCTGCTTTGGAAATTTTGATAGTGGCTAGAGTCGACAAAAAGTCGATAAGAAATTTGTTAGATTTGTATCCATGAAACAAAAAGGACACCGTGAAATGGTGTTCTGTAAGGGAATAAAGGAAATGAATTTTACAAAAGATTTTTCCATGAACTGTCTTTGATGTACGCAGTCAGAAAACTTTCTATATATAATAGGAAGAAACTCTGTAACGACTTGCCGATTTTTCTCGAAGAAAAATCTCTAGTACCCCCTTTCTCGGCTTTGCCGTAAATATGCCTTCAGACCGCAAAAAGATACAAAAAGTGAAGTGGTGCATCATTTCTATGTGTTTCCTATTGCTTCAGATTTTTTTCGACAGCCCGTGTTTCAGCCAAAATTTTTGCAAAAGGAAATACCCATAATAGAAAATTGTTAAAAATAGCCCCTATAAATTATCAAGAAAATATGATTTTTACAGAAGCTATTTTTTCACATATCAAATTTTTTAACATTGACTTTCTCAGCAGTACCATACTATCTGGACAAAAAGGTTACTATTGTACACACATGAAATCCTTCTCATCCAAAGTAACTCCATATTCACGCTGTACCATAGAAAGCATCTTCTTGAGTGCCAGATAAATGTTTCCTCGCTCATAAGGTTCAAACGTCTCTGCCGGCATATAAGAATTTAATACCATAGTCTTACTATCACGAAAGAAGCATCCTAAGTAAGTCGCACATACCACACACTCCAGACTTGGAAAATGAATCCTAATCTCTGCAAAGTCACTACGGCAGACATCTGTGATACATCCATGTCTCTTCGCAACAACTCCTGCTGTGGATGCAACCTTTCCTTGATTAAAAATGTTATAGCAGATTTTATACTCATGATTGCTCCCATCCAGAACCACGTACCTGCATTGTACCAATGCAGTCTGACCCCCATATGTTAAGGACTGGCAGAATACTACTCTGCCAAACGGATAGGTATAATATACGATTGCTTTATACGGCACTAACATCTTACTGCACCTCCACTTCTCCAAAGTCTACCCTTTTCCTGTCCTGCAAAAATTGAATGACCTGCTGCATTTCTGGCGTGGCATTGGAGCATCCATACAGAGTAATATCATTTACAAAATATGTCTTGGACAACAGTTCATAAATAGCCTGCTCCTCTGTACAGTTAATCTTGATTATAGATACATACCCTTTCTGCAATAGTTGTTCAAGCCTGGAGTCAACAGTTTTAGCAAAGAAAGACTGCTTTTCTTTTCTTACAAGATTCTTAACGATATTGGTTTTTGGTACAAACTCAAAGTGATCCATAATATCCTTGGATGTGTTAAGTTTCTCTTTTAACTCCATCACTTCTTTATAGGAATAGCGTTCCAGTATTTTTTCATTCTGCTCTGCCAACCAGTAGGCACTATTCTCTACTATTTTTTTGTCATTGGCATTCAATTTTTCCATGACACTTTTTCTATCTGATACCAATTCCTCAAGATTCTCAGCAAGTAATTTTCTGTCCTCCAGTTTAGGATTGGACATGACTCGTGTTTGAAACTCAGCGGAAGCTTTCTGCATTTCGCTGCTACACTTTCTTAAAATCTTTTCATATAAATGAATACAAAACAGTCTGTCATGCATCGCATTCTTCTCGATACGCTCACGCACTTCTGCTACTGTATCTGTAAGGTTATCAATTCTTACTTTACCTTCTTTTTTCAAGTAGCTGTCGTATGTAGTCTCAAACTTTTTCATGCTATCTTCATCATTATACAGAACTACTACCGCCGTGTGGTTTGGATACTTCTTAAGTAAATTTCTTGTTATCAGTTCATCTGCTACAGATACATCAAAGTAACATCTTCCGTCTGGTAATACATCAATAGGTGAAACAATTCCTTCTTTCACATAATTCAATATGGTCTGTGGTGCTAAATGTGTTCTTGCTGCTAAATCTCTCGTTGTTAATCTTTCCATAAATAAACCCTGCCTTTCAAAATTCATATTGTTATTTTGCTTTCACAAAGCATATAAACGTATCCATTTCCTTTGGACAGACCTCCAAATGCTCTGGATATTGGCACAGGTGCTATTACCTATAGAATGTGTGTGTATGGTAGACGCACAAATACAACTACCAACGGATAACGTGTTTATGATACAGGAACGTGTGCTATTGATACACGATAACGTGTTTATGGTGCAGGAACGTGTGCTATTGCTATTGGAATACGTGTGATGACTATCGGTGCAGGAGTGATTGATATAGAAGTGTGTGTTATGATTACCCGTACAAAATCTACTGATACATGAATGTGTGCGATTACCATCCGCACAGAAATCAGTAGTATAGGAACAAATGCTGTTGCTATATACACAGAAATCATTGACAGCGGAAATGTGTTAAGAATATCCGCCCAAAATAATAGAACAACTGTCCAAATTCATTGGACAGTCAATTCTCAAGGGATGCCAAGGCATCTCTAGTACCCCCTCTATCAGAGCTTAAAAAATACAAATCTTCCATAGAATTATCAGATACAGAATAAAAGAACATACTTCTTCTGCACTTACAGTTTGCCTGTCCTATACCAGTGTAAGAGTCTTTGATACCTTATTTCGTCTCATTTTTCAAATGAGTCTAACCCCCATGATTTTCAAATACACAAAATTTTTAGAATTTCTCAAAGGCACATCTTACCCTGTATCTGGTGTAAAAAGCGATACTTCTGACAGGGTGAAAATCGTCATCTGATACCTTATCTCTTGAATTTTCAATAAAAATGCAGAAAATGACAGTAGATGTGAGTTGATACAGAATTGAGGAAATGTATCTTGAAAATTATTTGATACCCCATTTACAGGTATAAAAATAACCCACCGATATATCAAATATCAGCAGGTTAAATGTGACCTCTTTAGGAGTTTGCAAACTGAAACTTACTATTTCATTTATCACTTATTCGCTCTTTTCCTCATTAAGAAAATTATTTAAAGCAATAATTTTCTCCTTAATTGGTTTCATCCTGTCGCTTCTACCACTTTGAGAAATAGGATTATTTTCTTTTATATACTTCTTTTCTTCTTTTTTTCTTAATGACCTACTTGTTTCTTCTTTATGAACTTCTATAATTAAAACAATATCATCTTGTTCTATTGTCTTATCGGTAAACCCAAAATACTTTGGATTTTTATTTAACTGATAGAGATGCTGCGCACATCTTACAATCATAGAGTAAGACTCGCCAACATAAAGAAGTTTTCTTTTATTATCTTTTCTTTGTACTGAAATCTTATATATGCCACTCCCAATAGCTTTTATAATTTCATTATCAAAAAAGCGTACTTTTATTTTCAAATTTCTACTCTCCTTACTTTTTCATATCTACTACCAGTCTACCAAACCTATGACTTCAAAACAAGATATTTCTTAACGTAAATAGTCAACCTCTCTTGTTCTATTTGATACCCCATTTACAGGTATAAAAATAACCTACTGATACATCAAATATCAGCAGGTTAAATGTGCCTTACCAGTATTCCTTATGTCCTATTCGTTTCCGCAAACTATCAATTTCCGCTAAGCAAGCATATGCACCTTCATTACAAAATGCGTCTAATGCATCCTGCAGACTTGGATACTCCTTTACGTCTTTTTCCATAACTGCCAAGAAACATTTTATAATTTCTATTTGTTTTACTTGCTCATCTTCATTTTTGTCACGAAGCAAAGAAATTCTTCTGACAGCTTTCAGCAAAGCATCTGTGTCTTGATACTGCCGTATCAATATCCACATGACAGCCTCCATCTGACGACATCTTTTCAGTTCCACTACCCAACTTTCAACCATACTCATAGGCAAATACCCTACTCAATGAAGCTGACTTCTGTTGTGGCATCTGACAGCAACACTTTCGTAAGCAAATCATATCCCCATGAGTTTTCTTTCACACGATACTCTGCCTTCTTCTCTTTTAAGTGCATTGGATCAAGTATGACTTCTTCGTTTCTTCCAACACAACATCTGTCATAAAAATCAGCCTGCAAATTATTGTGGGTGCTCATACATGTGTCAAATATACTGTCACAGCAAACATCAACTGCACCCTTAAAATAATGCTCTGTACCCAGTTCTGTAAGATACATTCTCGCTGTTGCAATACTCAGATGTTTCCCATGCACATCAATATATGTGTTGGCATCTGACTCCATAAGAATGTTATTGATTTTATCCAATCTCTCCAATAAGGCTTTATCATTCTCATAGTTTTCTTTCAGAACTTTCTCCGTTTCCTTCTGCACTTTGACAAAAATACCACCATCACCCCGATTATCAGTGCTAGAATAATAATGATTGTTATTGTCAAATAAATCATAGATTTTAGCACGTTCCGCACGAAGTTCTACAACTTTCATTTAAACACCTCTTTCTATTTCGTTTTGGTGTCCACACTTTAACTCTGAACAAAGTGGATTGCAAGTGCTGAAAGAACTATTTTTGCAGGTTTATCACTATCTGCCAAAAAAGACCAATTAAAATTGTGCTTATTGTATCCCCAGTCAGAACCAGTGAAAAAAGGCTTCACCACCGAACAATTGTTCTGGGTGGCTTTAAGGACATACCCCCTATGTGAAGCGTATTAGCGGTTTCTAGGGCTTTAGGGCGGGCTAGGCATATTTACCCAGAAAGGCACTTTCTAAGCAGGAAAAGGCGAATACGGATGATACCATTTTCAGAACATAAAAAAAAGAGACAATTATCCATACGAATAACTGCTCTCTCTATTTATTCATATAGGATGTGTGCTTTCTCACTTTTATAAAAAAGTCTATCCACAGCACATACCATATCATATATTGATTTTCCCTTGATTGATACCCTTCTCCAAAGGCTGCTTCGTGTCTCAATACCATTGAATGTGCGGTGTATCCACCGACACTTTCTATCCTTAATTTCAATACGCCCCTCTGTCACTCCAGAAGCATTGTCATATACAGTAAGGAAAACGGCAACACTGGCGTATAAGTCTTCCGTAGTAAAACCGTAGTGATTTAATACCCTTTGAATGACTGACTCATTTTTATAGGAGACTCCAATATATTTATACTTCTTTGTGTGACCTGTTTCCATGTCTTCTACTGTTACAAACATTGCATTGAAATCATTGCTTCTCCAAAGCAAATAAATACAAATAGGATTTTTCGTATTCTTAAAGCGGATCTCAAGAGAACTCCAACCAACTTCGCCATTCATTGCCGTACCACCCCCTACCTTAGATACACTCTAATATCTTGTATCTGTTTAATGATATCTTACACGATTTTTCCAACAATCTGTTCACTGCTCTCAGCATCTCAAATGGAGAATATGGTGCCTTTATAAGGGAATACCCATCATATTTAACTTCTTTCCCGTTTACTACCAATTTTTCACAGATACATTTTCTCCCTACGATTTCAAAGCGGAATTTTGCATGTGCTGTTAAATCTTTTTTATAAACTGAACCTTCAAAATAGCTTCTTGAATTTGTTTTGTCATAATCAAAATTCTTTTCTTCCATAAAACAGCGTACCAACTCTTCTACAATGTCTATGCCTTTATAGTGAACTGGTGATGTTTTAAGATTTGGGGAATTACACCAGATATCTCTTGTTCCACAAACCAAATCTGTTGCGCAGGCTACGTGTTTTGTCAGTTGTATCTCATGCAAATCCAGTAATCTCCAGCGGAAATCAAGGTATGCTGTCTGCTTGTAAAATGGATTGTGACCGTTGAAGCCTGTCACATACAATCTGAACTCCTCTGTTTCGTAATCTTTTTCTGTCATATCTATCCTCACCTGTTTCTAGCAGGGGCTTTCGCCCCTAACTCATCATACCTATAAAATGTTCTTGGGGGCTTTCGCCCTTATCTTAGTACCCCCATTATACTCTACCTAAATTTGCCTATCAGACCAGAGAGAAAATTCAGCCTTGCTACCACTTTACCCTCTACGTCCTCTGGCTTTACTTTATCAAAATCCGCTACCTTGTTGTTGTCACCTTTTGTAGTGATGTTGCCTTTCTCATCGATTTTAACTGCTCTGTGGCATACCAGTGTATCCTCATCCACACGGAACATTACTACATCACCCTTCTCAATATCTTTTGTTTTCTGGATGATAGCCACAGAATTTGTCTGCATGTAAGGCTCCATTGAGCCAGACAAAACTACCACGGGTCTGTACCCAAATATATAGAACTCATCCTTCATAATGTACACTCCCAATATCAAATATATGGAGAGTACCATGATACCAAATGAAACTACTCTGCCTAAGATTTTACTGCCTTTTTTCAATGTAACACCTTCTCACACCAATTATCGTAATGATTACCAGTGAAACTGCTGCTATGAGCAGATACATACTAAAATCACTCGTATCTCCAGTTTTTACGGTTACCTTGTTGCCCTGCTGTGTTACATCCACCGTACTCTCTGAATCATTCTCCAGTAATTTGCCTTCGAAGTGAAAACGGGCGGTTAATTCTTTTCCTTGCCAGTCATTTCCCAACTCGATCGGCATGTAACCTTTCAATGGTAATTGTACTGTCTCACCGCTTTCCACTTCTACCCAATCAGAAGTCAACTCTTTTAGGTCTACAAATTCTTGATTGTTATAACTGTATAACATGACATCGTACAGTGGTGACTCATTCAAATTCTCTGTATCAACAAGGCGAAACTGAAGAGCATATTCCGTATCGTTCGTTACTTCTACGGTATCTTCTATGATTTCGTCTGGAGCTATATTTTCATGTCTCCATTCCTCACCGCCAACTTGGAAAGCAAAGCTGTCAGAACTCGCCACCGCTTTCAGCGGATTGGCAATTACCCCCAGTATCATAATACCTAATACTAATCTCTTCATTTACTCCGCCTCCATTTGCTTGTAAGTAAAATACCCAGTTTCATAGTTCGCCCAGTCGATACCTTCTTGCTCAGATAGCCAGTTATGAGTTAATCCTGTACACATCCAGAATGGTAAGCAGTCTGTCTTTACTGTTTCTGACCAGTTCTCTGATACATACACCTTATCCAGTGTGTCCATGTAACCAAACATCTGAGACAGATTAGAATCTTCACGCATTTTAAAGCCTGATAAATCTAATTCCTGTATACTACTGTGTAAGAACATTTTCTTGTAGTTTACACCATCTCTTGTATAGAAATGGGAAAGGTCAAGAGCAGTAAGATATCTGCAATCTTTAAACATATTTTCAAATGTCTCTACTGACTCCGCATGTTTTGTTCCCATCTTCAGTGTTCTCAATGTATTACAATTCAAGAACATACCACTCATATTCTTTGCACTCTTTACGTTCCATGAACTGATATCCAATTCCACTATATTCTGACAGTTTGCAAACATCATCTGAAAGTTTTGTATCTGACTGGTGTCTATGTTGTTGATGTCCGTTGTCTTCAGATTCTCACATGATAAAAACATATTCCTTGCGGAAATGGAATCTTTCGTGTTCAGTACCTTTTTAAAGATTACTTCTTTCACGCTTGTATAGTAACTGAACATTGTATTTAAGGACTGGTCAGCAATAATGCCGCCTCTACCCCCTATGTACATCGTGCTGTTTTCATCTACCCAAGCAATGACACTACCATCTTGCTCTTTTGATACATCAAATTTTGTTTTGCCTTCTTTGTAGTCCGACAAGTCTGGAATCGTATTCATAAACTCTACTTTTTTGACAGTGGACTTTACTGGACTGGTAATCTCGTTAAATTCTTCTCCGGATACCAGATACGGCTTTACAAATACTCCAGAGGTAACAGTTAATTCTTTTGAATCATAAGCAGTAAACCATGCAAAAACTCCCGACATATTCGCTGTTAAATACAGCATCACTACTGCAAGGAAAAGCAGTATCTTTTTCTTTGTCATAGTCTACCTCCGTTCTTACAGATTACTCTGTAACCAAAAGGTCATCTTCCATGTATACTTCTTGGACAGGTGTTTCTTCACATTTTACCCCCATGACCTTCTCAATGGAAGATACCACAGAATTTACAATATTATCTTGGTTGTTACGAATTGACATAAATACTCCTGTCGTGATAAATGCGATAACTACTAATACAAATGTAAATCTTAAGAATTGTTTTCTACTTAACATTACATTTCGCCTCCTTTAATTTTTGTTTGGAGACATGAGGAATACCCATGCCTCCATGTTGATCAATTAATTTCTTAGTTCTTTTCTACGATAGCTGTCCAGTCATTTCCTACGCTGCTCGTGTTTCTGTGCTGCTTTGCAAATACCTCGATTTTTACATCGCCAGTAACGTTCTGCCAGTTGTTCTTGGCATCTTCGTCCATAGCAAATTTGTAATCGTATACATGAGAGGTCTCTGTTGAACCATCTGTATCTGCATCGTTTTCAATGCTGCCTGCCAAAGAAATATCATCGATTGTGTACTTGATAGACTTTTTGTCTTCACTAAGTACCCCATTCAGTTCCTGACCATCTTTTGTGGTAATCTTGTACTCATGGTCGTCATCTGTAAATGCCTGTGGTGCGGATACTGTGAGAACAGCCTTTACATCCATTGACTTCTCACCTGTATTGTTCACAGTAAACTTCAGCGGATTGGAATCTCCTGGGTTGATTATGGTGAGTCCGTTAGAAAGGTCTTCCGTTGCTTCTGTGATATTCATAGTCAATGTACCTGCTCTTGCAGATAAATCTTTAGACTCGTAATCCGTAAAATAAGCAAATGCTCCACCAAGTACTGCTACTGATGCTGCCACTGCTAACCCCATAGTTGCTACTCTCTGTTTATTTCTCATGTCTTTGTCCTCCTAATTAAAATCTCTAATGTTAATTAAATGTTCCCATTTGCGAGTTACTTACCAGTTGTTAAGATGTCTCCGTCCTGCTCCATCTTCTTTCTGAATGCTTCAACATCTTCCTCTGCAAACTTCAAATAACCCGTTGGGGTCTTCATTACAACTGGTATGTATCCTTTTTTCACCCATTCTCTCAGGGTGCATGTGGATACATCGAGATAAGATGCTGCCTGTCCTGTAGTCATCATCTCTACTTCCTCCTTTCTTTACGCATCTGCATGTATGAGACTGACTCACATCAAGCAGACCAGTTGATTGATTTATTCTGCTAGTTTCAAGCAGGATACTAGATTAAATCAAACTTCGCAGTTTGGAATAACACATCAATTTCGTTACAATGCCTTGGATTTGGAAATAGACAGGGGCGAAAACGCCCCTTCTTGGAAATAAAAATAAGTACCCCCTATGAGAGGGGCTTCGCCCCGTCAGACTACCAGTCCTTTAGTACTTACCATACTTCTCATGGGAATACCCATTCTATTGTTTGATACCCAACCTTTCTTGGCAGGATCACTTTTGATTCTTGATACTTCTTACATGGTGCCTCCAGTGGTACACTACTTACCAGTTCCTTCAAAATCAATCAGTTTATTCAGTCTCTCTAACAGATTATCTGGTATCTTGTAATAACCCCATGTATCTGGTGCAGTGCCTACTGGATACTGACACACATACACATTACCCTCGCTGTCCTTACATAATTCTCCTGCCTCTGGCGTATGACCATTACTCCATGTACCAGTTGAGGAATCATAGTAGCAAAAGTTCTTCTTGTTCTTGATACAAATAACATCTGCATCACCTTTCGTGTTTACATAAAAGCTGTCTCCGCCTGTAATTGCTTGCAACTGAGTCAGACGGCTTATATTTGGATTGAATTCATGTTCCAGTTTCAATTCTTTAGGCAGGTAAACAATATCTCCATTATTTTTCGCATACAAGCCTGCAGGTGTTGATTCGCTACCCTTGTTCTTCATATCTTCCAGAACATCTTCCCAGATACCTACTGCATCAATCTTTATTGTCATCAATGCACCGTAAGGACTTTCAACTGTAGCACCGGTGACTGGGTTCGTCACGAAGTCATCTGTGTCGGTAGTTCCTACCTCTACCCCCCATACTTTAAATAATCCATCAGAAGATACTTCCACCTCTGGTACTGGAGTTGACATATACCCATCTACTTGTTTTAACTTTACCTTTAAATTTCCTCTTGTATAGTTATTACCTTTCTTTAGTACGAAAGTTTCTTCTTTGCTGTTTTCGTTTACATCATATGCAAGACGATACTTCTGACTGGTATCTTCTTGTGTGGTGTCAAGAATTACATGCTCATCAATACCATTCCTACCAAATATACTCGGTATGACTTGATATATCGTCTTGGAATCAAGTGGGGATACTGACTGGAACTTTGAATAGTTCTTGTCGAGAAACAGATTGAAACTGTTTCCTGCATTGATTACCCCCAATAGAGTGCCTTGGGCATCATACTTATACTGGTCTCCTAATACTCTTCCTGACTCTCCACTTTGATTGGCAGTCAGATATGATAAATGGTAATCTTTACCCAATGGTCGTCCTATCTGGTCTGCTACATATACATCACAATAAATCCTGCTCTGATAGGATGTTGATACTTTCTTCTGTGTATACCCAATCGTAGAGCCTTCATACGCATAATGAAATGTTACCTCGATGTCTGTTCCGTTGACTGTTCCCTCTACAGTTTCATCTGATACTAATGTGTAATCCTTCTTCGATAGAATGTCCTCGTTCGCCGAAAAAGCGAACTGACTTCCGTTGACAGCCAATGGAGAACAATATTTATCTAACTCTGGTACATAAATATTTCTCTCAATAACCTTTTCCTGTGAGTAGCTGTGAATGATATCTTTGACTGTAATTTTATATAAATCTTTCTGCTCCTTGCCGTCCATGAACTTCTCTGGCGAAGCAGGGATTTCCTTGATACCCCCGCTAACACTATCTTTAGGCACGAATACCAAGTACTCATAGTCCTTACAAAAATAAGACGGCTGACTAAATGCGTACCCATGCACTTCTATACGTTCTGGTGGGTTTAAAATAAAATTGGGATACAGTTTTGTCTCTCTGGAGTTAATGTCAATATTGGTCAGTGCGGTACAGTTTGAAAGTGAACCGTAAGAAAGTGATGTGAAACTCTCTGGTAAAATCAGCTTCTTCATGGTAGTGTTGTTTTGAAACGCATTCCCACTCATCGTTTTTACACCATCTGGTACAGTAACGACCTCATCGTTTCCCCAGTATCTTATTAGTACCCCTTTAGAACTGATAGTGAATTTCTCTTCTTCGGGTTGCTCTAAAGCACTGAATGTTAAGTTATCAAACTTCTCACAGTATAATGGTACCTCACTGTATGGATATCCAGTTACCTTTAAGTTGTTAGTACCAAAGACACTAGGGCTGCCTGGGGCGAAAGTAATATTCTTGCTGTTTATGACTACTTCCTTGAGGTTCTGACAGTTACTTATAGCACTGTTAGCAATATACGTGCATGACTCATTGATTACGATTTTCTCTACTGACACGTTGTTCTCAAATGCTCTGCTGTTAATTCTTGTGACGTTATCTGGGATGATCACTTCGCTGTCTGTGCCTGTATATTTCTTTAGTACCCCATTAGAATCTATCTCAAAGGGCGAAGTTGGGGGAGTCTCCTCTTCTAAAAGTGTGTCTGGTAACTGAGGAATTGTTGGTTCTTGGGATTGTGGAACTTCAATCTGAGGTTCTGATTCTGTATCTGATATGGTATCCGTTTCCTCTTGTGTGTCCGTATGGTTAGATTCGCCCTGTTCACTTAGAGACTGGGAAGTTGTCTCTGCTGCTAAAGTTGTTACTGGTATCGATACTGCCAGACTCGCCGTAGCTAACAGTGTGATGACTCTTTTATATCTCATTGCTCATTTCCTCCTGTCTTCTTTCTGTAATAATTCTTCTTGAATGCTTCAATGTCTTCTTCATCGAAAAGACGTCTGCCTGTAGGAGTAATCGTGCAGGCGAGCCAGCCTCGATCGACATAGTCTCTCACTGTATTCTCTGATATTCTCAACTGCTTGGCTACGTCTCCTGTCTTTCACATCATGTAACACCTTCTTTCCACTTTTTATTTATAATAGTTTAAAATCATATCAATAAAACGAATTTGAATCTGAAGGAAATTTCTAATCTTGAGGAATTACAGAATCTGAAGAAAATGAAGAAAACCTTCACCACATTTTTGTAGTAAAGGTCTTCGTTAAGATTTTATTGAAATTATTTACGCTTTCTCAATACAGTAGCCAGAGCAACTCCAAGTGAAGCAAGACCTGTTCCTGCTACTGGAAGTGTAGCTGTTGCATCTCCTGTCTTTGGAGAAGTTTTTGTTGGTTTTGCTGTTGTCTGGTTGTTGTTTGTGTTGTTCTGTGTATTGTTCTGGTTGTTTGTGTTGCTATTTCCGTTGTCTGGAGTTTCTGGTGTCTGTCCATTTCCATTGTCTGGAGTCTCTGGTGTCTGTCCACCGTTGTTGTCTCCATTGCCGTTGTCTGGATTCTCTGGAGTCTGTCCGTTGTTGTTATCACCGCCGTTGTTGTCTCCACCGTTATTGTCTCCGTTACCATTGTCTGGATTTTCTGGCTTCTCTGGAGTCTCTCCGTTACCATTACCACCATTTCCGTTGTCTGGGTCTGGATTTTCTGGCTTCTCTGGAGTCTCTCCGTTACCGTTGTCTCCGTTGTCTCCAGTTG
>OBJQ01001022.1_pt1 | contig 16592 bp, 17 predicted proteins | sample 1519921 | NCBI WGS metagenome assembly OBJQ01 (sample SAMN04209244, study PRJEB22552) | human gut metagenome | biome: gut; material: feces | host: Homo sapiens | place: USA: Oklahoma
ACCCGTTTGTGTTCATGGATGCGATCCACTATAAGGTGCGCGATGAGGGACGCATACGCCCAGCCCAGCGCCCGGATCTGTTTGCACCATAAAACTGGAACATCCCTCTTGCCCTGCCATCATCACATACCGCATTCTGCATCGCCTGGTACTTCTTCACAGAAGACTTGGCCAGCTGCTGCCGAAGCACCAGTGCATCCTTCACATCGCCGTCCACCTCTTCCAGAATCTTTGCCACATCCTTTTTCCCAAGGGATTCCATCACAACACCCTGCCCGGACAACCATTCCTTCATCTGCAGCACACTGTTCGGATTATCCAGTTCCGTGATAGCCTTCATCACACCAGACAGCTTTTCCTTGGAAACTGCATCAAGTAAAATCGCGTGTTCCACCATCTTAAGGTCAAGCTTTATCCCCCTGTCATTTATCTCCTGATCTATCCAGAACTCTTCCCACACAAAATCAGGCATCGGAAACTTCTTAAGCTTCCTCTGGATAGACTGCTCTACTTCCACATCCCTCTGATTATAAAACTTGAAAAGCTCCCATTTTTCCGGAGCGTCCCCCGGAAGATTACGTGTTCTTCCCCCATTGCTCTTTGTCGCCTTGCACGGAACGCAGAAATCACGTATCAGCTCCTTACCTTCCTTAAGCTTCTGCTCTTCCAGCCCCAGCACCGCCCCCGCGCCGGCAAGCGATAACGGCAGCCCCATATAAGCAGACCATATCATGGAACACTTCCATCCCCTCGGACTCAGATAATCACCAACCGTATCCCCTGGCACACTGTATGATAAAAAGTATTCCGGATGGTGTCTCCTGAGCCACTCCGACAAACACACCCGCTCAAAATTACTGTTAAATGCCCACTTTATCACATCTTCATCTGACAACGCACCAAGCACATCCTCCGGTATCTTTTCACCTGCTGCCAGATCCACCACTTTCACATCGCCGCCATCCACTGCATATCCAAACAGAAGGATATCAAAATCGTGTGACTGCACATACTTATACACGCCGCACTTACTAAGGTCATTGCTGGAAAATGTCTCAATATCAATACTGATTGAATTCATAGATCCTCCCATCTAAGAACGGACATCAGCCATAACAGCCGATGCCCGCCCTCTTTATTGCCATCAGTTACAGATTATGAAAGAAAATCCTCATCATCCTCCGTATCAAAGTCATCCTCGGCTCTGCTCTTACCTCCAAGAGGCTCTCCGTCCTTAATCTTCTGGAGATTGTTAAGACCGCAGGCAATACCCTTGTTCCCGTTGCTGTTAAACGCATAGAAATTGATACTTGCCCTGCCGTACACCCCGGAATAAACCTCACTGCGCTCCAGAATAGGCTGACGGTCAGCATCCACGATACCCGGAGCCGTAGAACTGTTTGCATTGACAAAATAAGAATCCGCATACGCCTCATCATCCGGTCTCTCTGCATCGCCGTCACGAAGCGGTGTCTTAAGTACCGTAAGTGCCGGTACGGACTTACCGTTCCCCTTGAGCTTGCCCTGTCCTTCCTCATATGCCGCCTGGATAGCAGCCTGGATCTTCTCAATCGTCTTGGTGTCCGATTTTGGAATGATAAGTGATACTGAATACTTCGGAGCACCTCCATTGATTGACTTCGGCTCCCACGCATTTACATAGCTCCATCTTGTATTAACTCCTGTGATTACCTTTGTTGGATTAATAAATTTTCCCATTTTGAACTTCCTCCTTAATTTTCACTAAAATCGCAACTGTTCAAAACCAGAACAGTTACGCCGCAAGCCCATAAAAATCAGCTTCGCTGATGGGGCTTGCTCCAACCTGCGTTACTTTTTCGTACGATGTATGCGGTTCCGCATACATCTGTGCTGAACAATTACATAAAGTCCTCAGCTGCTGTATTCATTGCCGGTCTCTTGTCCGATTCCGGCACCAGTGCCGGCTTGCCCTGAGGCTTAGTGATATAACCGCCAAGCACTTCCTCAAATTTCTTCTTGCCCATCAGGGCTGTCATTGCCGTGATGCCAAGCAGTTTCTTCTCGTAAGGATCAAATCCGGCATCTGAAACTGCAGAAGCCACTGCCGTCTCATCCGTGTACTTCCTGTTTGCCCGTCCTTCCACAATCTTGAAGCCATCATAGTGTGTACCGGACAGAGCCTGCTGCAATGCATATTCCTTGATATCCGCTGCCCATGCAACCATACTGTCAATCTTTGGCAGGATTGCTGCAATCTCGGTTTCCTCCAATGTAGGCGGCATCTCGAAATCATACTTTGCAAGTTCCAGATTGTACTCTGCACGCTTCCTGCATGTTGCTTTCACCTTGCAGAACTGGCAGTGGTCGCCCGCCTTAAATTCACCCTTGCCCTCATAAGCAAGTACTGCTGTCGGCTTCAGGACTTCATCTGCCCATGCCAGGAGTTCTTCCTTCGCAATCGTGTATGTGCTGACATTCTCTCTTCTCGGCTGGAAAATGGTCATCTGTATGGAATTGATATCATAGATCCCATCAAACAGCTCCAACGCTCCCAGTGCATAACACATCATCTGCGGATTTCTCTCCGCCGATACCAGCACGCCCAGACCATGCTTATAATCAATGATCTGCAGCACATCATCCGCCACGATCACACAGTCACCTGTACCGAATCCATTCTCCACCCATCTGGAAAAATCCAGCCGCTGCTCAATCAGGATCTGCGGATCCGGACAATGCTTCTTCGCTTCCTCAATCTGCTCCGATACAAAGGAGCAGTAACTCTCTGCGCAATCCTGCATCTCCTGGTCATAATAGGTAAGATTCTCTGTCGGATCCATCACATTCCTTCCAAGAGACTTCTCCACCAGATAGGCACACAGTTCATGACAGTCCGTTCCCTGCTGTGCATATGGGCTTGCCGTGTCTTCCTTTTGGGCACACAGCTTAGCCGATGGCGGGCATTCCAGCCATCTGTGGCTTGCCGATGCCGATAAAAATGCGTGTTTCCCCATTACTCCAGCACCTCCACCTCGGCTATGATGGCCGCATACTCTGACGGCTCAATCCCGGAAAGCTTCTCTGCACCGTGATTGATAAGGATCTGCTTGATCTTTGCGGTATGACCGTTTCTGGACTTCTCTGCCAGAATGGTTCTTACCTCTGTGAAGGTATATTCCTTCGCTGATGCAGCTGCCGGAACCTCATCCTTCTTCTTTGCTGATGCCTTTTTCTTTTCCGGCTCTGCTTTTTCCTCCGGTGCCGAAAAAATCTCCGTCAGTTCATCTGAAACCCGGATCAGCAACTCGCCGCAGCTTTTCAATTCCTGCAGCACCATACTCAGCTCACTCATCTTTGACATTCCACGCATCCTCCTTCCTTTACTTCATGGATGTCCACCGATTCCACCGTCTGGCCGGGTGATAAGAGATACACCTGTGTAAAATCCCCGAACAAGAACCGGATAAGCCTTGCCGGAAGCTTCACACTGGCACCCTTAAGCACATTCGCCGTCTTTCCATGCGGATCAGAGACATTGATGACAATTTTGTGTCTGATTGCCATTGTTTCTACCTCGCTTTCTGTAGGAACTTCTCTTCCTTACATGTCACAGGCAAAAAAAATCAGGAAGTTTTTAACCTCCCTGAAAAAACTTTGAAAATTATTTTAGAAACCTGCCTTGATAAGTGAAACTACCTTATTGCAGATCTGTTTTACATTCGCCGCTGAGCATTCCATCATCTTTGCCGCTTCTGTCAGACTGTATTCCTCAATCAGTACAAGCTGATAAACCTGCCTCTGCTTGTCCGTCATGGAAGCCACGATATCCCGCAGTCTCTGCACTTCAGCTGAAACATCCTCTGCGAACGGATCATAAGAAGCTTCTGCAAGAACTCTGCTCTTATCTGCATGTTCATCCTCCCCTGCCAGATAATCCGTAGAAAGATTCCATCCCATGTCATACTTTTCTCCCAGATGTTCCTCCTCCCACTTCCTCTTGGCCGCTTTCTGTTCCTCAGTCATCGGCGGATGCCCATTCTTCGTGTTGTTGTAGACCTCATGGTCATCCATAGCATGAAGGGACTTAATCATTACCTCCGTCACACCATTCTCTCCCGGCTTAACCACGTTATAACTGATTCTGTAACCACCGCGTCCATCCTCAACACTCACTGGATAACGGTACACACCTCTGTCTGCCTGCTTTGTTTTCTTGACTCTCATAATTGCCTCCTGATCTGGCCGAAGGCAATGAGAGCAGGATATCCGGTATGGTTTCTGGACCGAAGTACCCTATGAACCATCAAAAAAGCGCAGGAAACAAGGGTACCTACATTCCACTTTCAACAGCTTTCTTTATCAAAACTGTTGTCTGTGGTATGTCGTATCCTGCCTCACTGCGCACATGTGGCCGATATGAATTTTTTAATTTGAATATCCGTCTGGATACCCATCAGAAGCTGCATCCGCAGATGTAACCTCTGATTGATAACCAGTTCTTCTATTTTTCTAAGCGGATTTTCTTAATGTTTTTCCGGTAAAACACAAAAAAACGCCTGACAAAGCCTAGAGAGAATTACTCTCTAAAACTTCGTCAGGCGTTGGTGGCTATGAGATAATCTCATGCCCCGATTTGCTCTGTCCGAATCTTCCTGTTGTGGAAACTGACTGCAATCACAGCTTTGCAGATGGGGCATTTAATCTTGATAATGCCCTCAACTGCTTCCGGATCTGCGTCAAACAACCTCTTATTCTTACAGCACGGACAAGCCACTTTCACTTCCTGCATTTTTTCGCCTCCCATAAGAGGCCAGTCAAAAGGGATTATGTCAAACTGACCATGAAAAATCATCTTCTCCCAATTCCCTCTGCACTGCTGCTCCGTGACTTTGTTCCTAAGTTAGCGATACAAATATTATATCGAACATTTGTTCTTTAGTCAATCTGTTTATACAGCAAAATGAAGCATTCTGACGAAGTTTTATTCTTTTGCATAAAGAATACTACATCCGGCTTTTTTGCCCGTTGAAGAAAGTTCAATGCCTAAAAGTGCATATTTATTTTTATTCGTACTTCATATAATGGAAAATCTGCCTGAATCGGCTTTGAATTTATTGAAGAAAGTTCAACAAAAAATTTTATAAAAATCCAAAAGAAAAGAAGCAGGCCGGAGATTAGTCCCCAGCCTACTTCAAACAAATCATTTTTTCTTTGGTTTTGGTGGTTGATGAATCAAATAATCATATCCTTGATCCTGAAGCTCCTCATAGATATCGTCATAATCCGTAGCCCACTTAAGGTGTAATACCAAATCATACATATGATTATCCTGTCCCTTTTTCCCAGGTAAAGAAAGATTTAACGGTAATTCTGCCAATTCTAGCATTTTACTGCTGACTGGGAATGGCACATGAATTCCAAGACACGTTGATACGACATTCAGTTTATTAAGGTTTTCTCCCTTTTTCATATTGCTATATGTTCTGTTATCAATGCCCGTGGTAGACTTTAGAAGCCCCGCACTGAATCCGCAAATATTCTTGCTCATAAGCCTAGTCAACGCCTCTCCAAATTCGCATCCATTGATAGCTGCCAGCATTTCACCGGATATTTCATTTACAAGTCCAAGTTTACCTGCCATGTCCTCGGTTATTTCATCGGCATATCGAAAAGATTTGCTGGCCAAGGATTTTGGAAGTGTTACATAATGCAATTTACCTTCATCATCGATAATAAATTGTAAAAAACACTCTTCCTCATGATCCAAGGCATACTGTGTAAAACACATTCTGCCATCATCACTACGTGCAATGTACTTCTTATCATTAATGCATAATTTATCTTCCAGATATGCAAAGCAACCCGTATCCATCATACAGGCAATCACATTACTGGACGAATACCACTCTGCAAGAACCGAACCTTTAACCGTTGTTGTAACAGTCTTACCAAACATCTCTTCATCCGTAAGAACAATACCAACTTCTTTATTCTCTGTCTTAGGTTTCTTATCGGAATTTTTTTCTTCCTTTACGTTTTGTCCGTCATTCAAATCAGGATAAGGATCAACTCCACCAGAAAGAATAAAATATCGGAGATATCGATCTACATACATTGCCAGTCTCTCCGGCTGAAATTCATTTCGTTCTACAATGATAAAGAAATCCGTTGCTTTCTTCTTATTTACAGACTGTTTCAACTCCTTGTAGGTTCCGTGTGCTTCAATGGTTTCTTTCGTCACATTCTTCTGCATCATCTCACGAAGCAGACGCTCATAACAGCCAAGTCTTCTAACAACACGCTTAATTCTGTCATTTTCAGCAGACTTCATCATGTCGGAAATATAATCTCTAAAAGACTTATTCGGATCCAACTTAATATCACCCTTGCGGACATCATGAATAAAGATTTCAGCATATCGCTGTTCCTCTGCCGTAAGCATAGAATATGACTTGTGCAGTTCCTTCAATGCATCATCAACGGCTTCCTGATCATACCCTTCCTGTATAAGCTTAAGAAACAGCACAAACTTAGAGTTCATATAATCTGCATCAATCTTAGCTGTATCAAACTCTGTGATATGCGTATCGATGTCATAAGCAACATCACCGCCTCTACCACCACCGCCGCCTTTCGCCAGCTCTTTATATCTGGATATGAGTATATGATAAGTAATTTCATCAATTTCTACTACAATTGTATCATGGTTCTCATCCTCATAAATTGACTCATCCCATGTAAATCCTTGAATCAGCGCTGCTTCTAAATGCACAGTAAACTGCTTAAACAACTTTGCGAACTTGCGTTTCGCAGCAGTATCATCCGGCAAATGCTCAAAGTTCTGGATTTTCTTGCCCTCATATGTTGCATGATCAAAGAGACTCTTAATCTCAAGATACAGAGTATTCATGTTACGTAAATTATTGGGCAATTTATCTACGAATAAGCCAATCGGCACATCCCCGGAATAAGCTTTCACCGCAGCCTCAATATTTTTTTCCATCGTATGCGGTCTACGGTAATATTTAATTATTCCGAATGGCTTCTCATCCATTGCGAAAAGCCTATTTGTTCTGGAAAATGCCTGAATCAGATTCTCATACTCCATAACCTTATCCAAATAGAGCGTATTTACCCATTTTGAATCAAATCCTGTAAGCATCTGATTCACAACAATCAGAATATTAATCTGCTCTTCCTTAGTAATCCGCTCATATGGTTTTTTATGTGCAAGCCTTAAGCTGACATCTTTTCTGAATTTGTCATATGTAGGAATGGTGAACTCCTGACCAAACATCCCCTTGTAATCTTCAAGCATATCGACAATGCCATCTTCTTTTTCAAGAGAACCGCCACCTTCATTATCAATCGTTGGATCAAACAATGCCGTAATTTTAAGATTCGGCATTTCTTTCCGCATCAAACGATAATATGATACCGCCTCTGGAATACTGCTTGTAGCAAAAATTGCATGGAACTTGCCTCCCCGGCTGTATACCGTCCATTTTTTCTTTATGTCTGCCACAAGTTCATTACAATATTTTTCGGTCCGATATTGCTCATTCGAGATAAAATCCTCTATTCCAGGGACCCATTTATCCCCTACTCTTTCTCCGTACATTTTTACCTGTGAAGAATCCATATACCTATAGAAAATCTTCTGTTTTTTAGGATCCTCCATCACCTGTGATTCATTGTCTGCCTTCGCCTTTGCCAAAGCCACTTTTAACCGAAGCTCATAATCATCATAGATTGTTACCTTGTACGGATCAAAGCCCAGTACATTTCCATCCTCGATGCCATTAGCCAGTGTATATCTGTGAATTTCACTGCCAAAGATAGTTGCTGTCGTACTGTCTTTTTTAATATTAACGTCTTGAATCGGCGTTCCCGTAAAGCCAAAAATCAAAGCTCGTTTGAACGTATTCTTTATAGTAGTCAGCATCTCTCCAAAAGTGGATCGATGGCATTCGTCAATGATTATGACCATTCTCTTTGACTGAATTTTTCTAAGATCTGCTTCCTTGAGCCCTTCTGCATCTTCTGATATATTACTCATTTTCTGAATCGAGGTAACAATCAGCGTGTTATCGGCATCATCATCTTTAAGCTTTGATACCAAAATATCTGTGTTTTCCGTTGCCTGAACAGATTCGTTATCATTAGCGAATGATCTGTATTCCTTTAATGACTGAATTCCCAGTTCTTTTCTATCCACTAGAAACACAACCTTATCGGCATCATGGGAACTGGCAATAAGCTGCGCCGACTTAAACGATGTCATTGTCTTTCCACTGCCGGTAGTATGCCATACGTGCCCACCAAGTTGATTTCCGTCATCCCAGTTCTTATTTTTCTTGGTCACACGGTCTGCTATACCAATTGCAGCATTATATTGATAACTTCTCATTACCTTCAGGATTCCATCCTCAGTATCTGCAATCGTGTAAAAACCAATCAGCATATGCGCCATCGGAATATTCAAAAGTTCTGCAACCACATTGTCCCAATCGTTAATCTGTACGTTATCAAAATTCGCCCAATGGAAATAAAATGCCTTATTGAAAACGCCATCTTCTCCTGGATTAGCAAAATACACTGTTTCTTTTGGCTCCATCGCAACAAAGACCTGTATCAAAGAAAAGATTCCTCTAAATACCCCCTCATGAGAATATTTCTCAATCTGGTTATATGCCTCACTAACCGGAACATCACTTCGCTTCAGTTCAATATGTATAACTGGCATTCCATTAATCAAGAGCATCAAATCGCCACGTCGATTGTTTAATATCGGCGATTTTGTATTAAAGTGTGGCTGCTGAACAATCTGATAACGACTTTCTCCCAGTGCAATTTCCTGACGATCATATATCTTCAAACTCACCTCATGACCGAAATTAAGCTTGTCGTCCTCGTTATCCCTCTTAATAGTTACACTTTTTCCGTTTATGAATCCATTCAACTTCAAAGGCGTACCAAGATTCGTAATCTGATCCATAATCTGCTGCATCTCTGAATCAGTCAGCGGACAGTTGTTAAGTCTGGTGCTCTGCCTATTATTATTGAAGAGAATATCTGCCCAGTTTTTCAGCAAATCCTTCTCAGAAGGATGTCTTATAACTTCCTTCTCCCAACCTCTTTCCTGAAGAACCTTTATAACAGCCTCTTCAAAATCAGCTTCTTTGTCAAAATACATTCGGATACACCCCCTTTACACAAACATTTTTTTCATACATGCAGATTTTATATTTTTTAACTTTTCAATCTTCCCCTTCTGAAAAGTTATAAGATTATCCAGATTGCAGAAAAAACTACCGATTTTCTTCTTTTCATCCATTGATTTTGGCACTGACAGCTTTATTTTCTTTAATTCCGAAAAATGAACTCTCCTTTTTTCAATAAGAGATCCAGTAGCCGCATCATCATATTTTTTCATTGTACTACTGGTTTTTAAATAGGCATACCAAAAATCACTACATTGTCCCGCATCTATCGAAAACACATCGTAATAGCCAGAAACACTGACAGCATGTGGCTTTTGATTGAATCCCACTGCGCCAAACCTCAGATTCATTGGATTTGTCACAAAACAATTAGCGGGTACTATCTTAAATAAATCCTCATCTTTTGTCACCAAAAAACCTCTTTCATATCGCTCCGTTTTTTCAGTGATCCCACTATCGATTGTCAGGCTGTACAGTGGATATTTTTCAAAATCTGATGTTCGCTCTGTACACTCAACTATTGTATCTCCCAACTCATGTATTTCCCAATTATCAGTAAATCCTTCAAATCTAATTTCAGGCAATTCACTTTCTCCTTGTGGAAACATCTTTTCAAGCATGGAACTTTTTATCCTCAGAATTTTTTCACATTTTAAAGTTTCAAACTTGATTATTTCATTCAGTTGCGATAAAAACTCTGCAATTTTTTCCTGTTCAGTAATATCATCCGGTACTATAATATCTGTATTTTGAATACCACTCCTAGATATCGATGTAACCTTTACTCCCTGCATCAATGGAAAGAGCTTATCATGATATTTTACTGAATTCAAACAATAGCCTAAGAACTTCGATGCGTAATTATTCTTTGGTCTACAAGGCATTGTATGCAATCCAGACAATATCATTTTATCGCCCACATTTACAATTTCCGTACATTTACCCACACTCTCATCTTCTGCGGTGTCAGCTATAACAATATCTCCATTGTTAAGAACTGATGCCTTCTATCAAGGGATTTATCCACTTATGTTCCACTAATAACAAACAAGTCTCTTCATCCAACTCTTCAATTGTTTCCTTTGTCTTAATATGGAGTTCTTCTGCTTTCTGCTTAACCTCTTTCTTAATCCGACTTTCTTCTTCCATAAGCTTTAATACAGTAACCAATTTTCCCTCGAATGACCCTTCCGAAAACTGATGTGCCAACTGAATATCCTTTATGCGATTAGTGATAGAAGCTTTCTTGCAAGTGCCATCATTCCCCCTTTCAATCAAATCCCATCTGACTGTCCCACAACGTTCAATATACTCCAGCTTTTCCTTTTTCTTAGATATCTTCAAATATTCCAGCAATGCAGTAATTTCATCATCCTCAACATCCTGTAAGATTTCTGCGACTGCTCCTCTCACTTCTTTTATAACAAATGCATCATTCGTATCATTCAGCGCATTGCTCTCCTTTTCCTCTTCATCAAGAGAATCAATAATCTCCGCATACAGTGATGTGATTTCAATCAATCTTTTTTCTAGAGTAGTCAGTTCATCCAATTCATTCGTAAGGATTTCTCTTTGTACAAGATCAAATGGAAGAATATGTCCTTTCCATCCTTCCTGCACCTCTGGTACTTCATCATCATTGGCATCCTTTTTCTTAAGTACCATATTTGGATCCACCTGATTAATTGCTTCGAATCCTTCCGTTTGAATCATTTCAAGATCCGTTGCAATCGCATCCCACTTTTCTGAGAGTATCTGATAGGCTTTATATTTATCTGTAAGAGGCAGCGTATCCAATCTGGCAAATATGTCTTGGGTCACTTTCTCTTTTTCAGCCTCTGCTGGAACATCTAATATATCATTAATCAAATCTTCCTTAAGCATTTCGTAAAAACCTTCAAATGCCGAAGCGAATTTTGTCTTATATGCCACTGTCGCAGTATGTCCTGAAATCGTCTTTTTCACATTCTGACATTTTACATCCATATATCCCGCAGAAACAGGTTTCAGTACATCTTCTCTTACACCTGGAAAAGCTGCCCAGAATGGAGTAAGCTTTTCAATCTCGCATTCCGGAATACCACCAAACATAGTTGCTCTAATATCCCAATTCTCCACCTCTTCCGACGAATCTACATATCTTGCAATATTAAGATTGTACTCATTTTCTACGATGTCAGACTTTTCCACCAATGATGAATACTTATCTATTGCTGTTCTTGTTCTGACAGTATCTGCAATCTTTTTTATATCACAAGCTCTTAATTTATTGTTCTTACCAGCTTTTACAAAACCTTTTGACGCATCAATAATAAGAATATCTGTTGTTGGTCTGTTCTTTTTCAATACCATAATAATAGTAGGTATCCCTGTTCCGAAAAAAATATTGGCTGGTAATCCAATGATAGTATCAATACGGTTTTTTTCTATAAGATTCTCTCTGATTTTTCCTTCTTCGCCACCTCGGAATAACACTCCATGAGGCAAAACGATTGTCATAATACCATCATCTTCTAAATGATACAAATCATGAAGCAAGAAAGCATAATCCGCCTTACTCTTCGGTGCCACGCCATAATCCTTATATCGCGGATCAAATTCCTTATTTGTGACATCCCACTTCTGAGAATACGGCGGATTCGATACCACGGCATCCACCTTTACTAACTTATAGGAATTATCTCTGTCATTTTCATCAAAAAATGGCCAATCATCTTCCAGAGTATCCCCATTATTTTCCTTCGCCAGACATATACTTAGCCACTGAATTTCCGATATTGATAAGCAGTGAGCCTGATCCAGAGGTCGGATCGTATATTTTGATCTGTTTCCTATCCTTCAAATAATCCGCTATAATTTCAGACATAAGAACAGACACCTCATGCGGAGTATAGAATTCTCCCGCTTTTTTTCCGGCATTGGCAGCAAACATGCTAATCAAGTATTCATAAATAAATCCCAGCACGTCATAATCCTGTCTGCCATCCATCGGAATTTTACGAATCAATTTCAGTAGTGATCTGATTGACTTCGTTCTGGCCTGATTGGTATCCCCAAGCTTTGTCAATCCCGTCTGTAGTGTGTTAAATATTTTTTCATAGACTTTTTTATACACGGAATCAATATTATTGTTGAACGCATTTAACGCATCGGTAACATCTGATACATCAAAATCATTACCTTTTGCCAGCCATGTTGAGAACAGATTGTCATATGCAATAAAATATCCCAGCTCATTCTTCACATGCTCTACATAATCGGTATCATTTTCATCTACCAATTTCATCTTTTCATCTGTAAAGCCCTCCGCTTTCATCATAGCAACTTCTTTTTCAGAAAGATACTTATAGAAAATAAATCCCAAAATAAAGTCTTTGTATTCGTTAGCTTCAATTTTAGATCTCATCTGATTTGCTGATTCCCAGATTGTCGATGCCAGCTGCTGCTTATTCATTATTCTTTACCTCCCTTTTCTCATAGGTTAATCGAATGTCATATCCAAGACCTTCCATCATCTGAATAAAAGTCTTATTCAGTACACTATCATTCTTTTTTACAATTCTATTAACGTACTGGCTGGTTTTGCCAATCTTGCCAGCAAGACCTGTCTGTGTAGTATCACTCTCTATGCACTTTATTTTTATGTCTTTTTCAATATCATTTAGTAACATGCCATGCCTCCCCTGTCGGGTTTTATATAAACACATAATGCTCCTTCTATATTATAGCACATATATGATGATTTTCCAACATATAAAAGATTATTTTATTCCATAGTTTTGTTTATAAAATCATCTTTTAATAGTCAGAAAAGGCATGTCACCATTCAAGTAACACGCCTTATAATTGTCCTATATCAGTTTTTATGACTATGTTCCAAAGTTCTCCCGTTCATCTGCCACTTATCATGCCCCTTGATGCTTCTCACCGCCTGCCGCAGTGATTTTGCCTTTCCATGAGCATGATATGGGTGGGAAACCTTATGCTTATGAAAAATGATGCAGCTTCCCTGATCTGGATACTCCGGATTGTGGATATACCAGACATGACCGGTATTCTTGGAAATCACAGTCACATCATATGGATCTGCCGTAATGATATTGAAGTAGGAAGGATCCAGACTGGCCAGATCCTTCTGATCAAACATGAGAGGCCTCCTTCCCATCAAACCATGCCGCCAATGCCTGCTCAACGATCGCGGCCACATCCTTGGCAGATGCCCCTGCAAAATACTTTTCCCGAAGTTCTGCAGGTATCTTGATACTCATACTCTTTGCCGCCTTCTTGATCGTTTTCCCATCCACAATATCCGCCAACCGTTCCTCGGTCAGTCCACCGGCTTCATCCTTTAAAATCTTTGCTGTCCTAGGCTCCAGTTTTAATCCCGGCTTTTCAGACACTCTTCTCTGTTCTTCCTCTGACAGATAGGACAGATCCACAGCCGCCACCAGAGATAACTCACCGGCATCCAGCTGATCCTTAAACTCCGGTACCAGCTGATTGACACGCAGCAGACGGTTCACAGAACTGCCGGACAGTCCATACTCTTCTCCCAGGCTGTCCCGGCTCTTCAACTTGTGTTCATCGTGAACACAAGTCTCCGGAACCTCCGCTCCGCTCAATCTGGCAATCTCTTCCACAATATCATTCCGTCTTCCCTGGCAGGTAATCTTCTCATACCGCAGAGCCAGAACTGCTGCCTTCTCTGACGGAAGCAGTTCTGAAAAGGACCGCTGGATGACGTTAGTCTCAATCACATATACATAAGCATCCTTATCTGACAGATTCTTTTTCACGATGCCAGGGATTTCTGTCATCCCTGCCAGTCTGGCTGCGTTCTGCCTGTTATGCCCGGCCAGCATCTCATAGCCGCCTGCAGTCTGCCTCACAATGACCGGAACTAAAACTCCATGCTCCCGGATACTCTCCACCATATCATCCAACCGCTCCCCTTCATACAGATGAAATGGATGGTTCGCAAACGGTCTGATGTCATCCACAAGAAGCATCTGTACGCCATTCTCCTGCATTACAGCTGTATCTTCTGTCAGCAGATCCACAGCATCAAATATCTTTCTTTTTGGTGCATTTGCCTTCATAATCCCATCAGCTCCCTTCCAAACTTCTCATAAGCGATTGCCGCACTGCACCTCGGACTATATTCCATCAGCGGCATACTGTAATAAATGGATTCTCCGACTTTTACCGTGTTCGGGATCTTCGTCTGAAATACTCTGATCTGCCCCTCGAATGTTTCCAGCACCTGCTCCGTCACCAGCTTACAAAGATTCGTTCTGGCATCACACATCGTCAGCAGAATCCCTGCCACATTCACTCTCGGATTGATCCGGTTCTTAATCTTTGCCACCGTCTTCAAATAGTCTTGCAGGCCCATCATTGCAAGAAGCTGTGGATTCACAGTAATCACCACTTCATCTGCTGCCGCATCGCATTGATGGTCAGGCTCCCGATTGAAGGACAGGTATCGATCAAAATCACATCATACCTCTCCCGGAACGGATTCAGAATCCCTGTCAGCATCTTCTCAGATCCCATCTCCAATCTCAACTTCGCCTCCACCACAGAAAGCATCATGGACGCAGGAATAAAATCCACTCCATTCCTGCTCTGTATATATTCTGACGGATCCGGAAGCTCTTCATCCTCAATCCGCGCCATCATCAGATGCCCGATTGTCACCGGCAGTTCCCCCAGATTTTCCACCCCAAAGCAGGTGGTCAGATTGGCCTGACTGTCAAAATCGACAGCCAGAACCTTCTTCCCTTCTTTCGCCAGTGCATAAGCCAGATTATATGTAGTTGCAGTTTTTGCCACACCTCCCTTAGCAGAACCAATTTCAATAATCTTTCCCATATCTCTACTCATACACCATACCCCACTTTCTTTTCAGCTACATACTGTGCACAGATTTCTTCCTTTTCATCCTCTTCTGGAGCTTCTTCATTTCCTGATCCATAAATGCAGCCTCTGCTTCCGCCGCCTCTCTTCTCTCTGTATCCGGAGTAATAACCAGTTTTCCGTTCTCACAACTGATGGAAATATAATCACCAATATCAAATCCCAGTTCCTTCAACCACTGCCCTTTCAGCATGATGGCCGGTACTGTTTTATAGTTGTATCCACTCTGTCCATAAACCTTTACGCTTCTACTCTTCTTTGCCATAATAAAATTCCTCCTGATTTTCTAAGTTTGACTCTGCAATCATTTCAGTTCTTCTAAACCGTTACCAATCCAACAAATCAATCAGTCCAACGGAACCACCTCCCTCACAACACGTCTTGGAAACAAGTTCCAAGACTGTCGCGGTGCTCGTCAAATGCTCGTGCAAGCACGGCACTTTTCTCGCTACTCGCGCAAAAAAAGAACTGCCAATGCTTTTTACGCATCAGCAGTTCTGCTGTAAGTTCAGTGTATTATGATTTTATTTATTCTCATCGTCCTTAATCTTGTAATACTCTTCCATATCCAGACTAAGTTTTACGTGAGTGTCAGGCTTTGATTTTCGGTTGCTCAAGAGGCACACAGTCTCCACGTGCACCGTCCCAGCAAACATATCCACCGGCCAAGCCTCCACCGCCCAATACCCCAGCTTCTTCATATACCCCACATCCCTAGCCAGCGTTTCCGGATTACACGACACATACACAACCCTTCCGGCTCCCAGCTTTCTTACGGCGTCCATAAACTCCTCCGTACTTCCGCTTCTGGGAGGATCCATAATAACCACATCGGCTTTCTCGCCCTGTTCAGCCATATTCACCAGAAAACGGCCGGCATCATTGCAATAAAAACGAATATTCTCTATTCCATTCATCTTTGCATTGTTAATTGCATCCCTGACTGCATCCTGATTCAGTTCCACTCCAATAACCTTCCCGGCAGCCTTACTTGCTATGATTCCAATGGTTCCGATACCGCAGTACGCATCCACCACCAGTTCCTGTCCGGTAAGACCGGCCAGTGACAATGCCTTTTCATAAAGAATTTCCGTCTGCACCGGATTCACCTGGTAAAATGACTTTGACGATATACGGAACCGGCATCCACACAGTTCGTCCACGATATATCCCTTGCCATATAGCACATGCTCCTTATCACCCAGAACCATGCTTGTTCCTCTTCCGTTAATATTCTGGACGATGGTCGTAATCTCCGGATGTTTTTCCCGCAAAGCCTTAACAAAGTTATTCTTAGACGGAAACACAGGAGATGCCGTAACCAGCACTACCATAATTTCCTCTGTGGAAAATCCCTTGCGGATTAAGACATGTCTGAGAAGTCCAAAGCCCGTATCCTCATCATAGGTCCGGATTTTAAAAGATTTGAGCATTCCGCGTATAGTACCGATGATTTCATCTGCTTTC
>OBJQ01001033.1_pt1 | contig 16316 bp, 21 predicted proteins | sample 1519921 | NCBI WGS metagenome assembly OBJQ01 (sample SAMN04209244, study PRJEB22552) | human gut metagenome | biome: gut; material: feces | host: Homo sapiens | place: USA: Oklahoma
TAATACGGCCCCGCCCCTGCTTACCTGGCTGGCCGCCCCATCCGTATAGGCCGCACCACCTGCACCTACCATGCAGGACAGGACCTGCCCTGCCGCTACCGGGGCATTCAGGACCGTGGTGGTATACCCTCCCCCTCCGCCATTCCCGCCATAAGCACTAGGGACCAGGAATTCCCCCGTGCCAGCACCGGCACCGCCTCCTACGCAGAATATGTCAATCAGGCTGAACCCGACCGGGATGGTATAGTTCTGCGTGCCGGTGATGGTTACAAGGAGCTGGCCTGGTGTAGCCACTGCCGTGTTGAGCGGCTCCCCCAGCAGCTCCCCCATATTCGTTGTCACATAGGGGATGCAGCTCATGTAATAGGTTGTGTTGAGTGCAGGCATGTCCAGGTAGACCTGGGACTGCCCACCGGATGCCGTATTGCTCCCGGCACCCTTGTAAACCTGCGTCCCCCCGGTCTTACCGGGATACCCGCCGGTGCTGTAACAGATATACACCCCACTGTATGGTCTTCCAGGCGCCGCCTTAGGATTACCCCATTTCGCCAGCACCCGGCGCCCGGAGTAGGCGGCAGCACTAAAAGACAGTAAACTATTTACAGTCATAGTACCCGGCTTTGCCTCATCCCCGCTGTCTGAGGTCACAGCGGTTTCACCAGCCAATACATGGGCGAGTACTGACGTACACTCATCACTCCCCGTGCCGCCTCCGGCTGCTACCGATATCAGGATATCACTCATCTGCGCTCACCCCCACTAACTTGATGTTGAAATCAGATGTCGGTTTCTTCTTCGGGCAGGAAAACATGGCCTTCCCATCCAGCGCCTTCCCGGCCCTAACCAAGGCCCCCATCTTATCCCATATATCTGCCGTTGCCGCTGCCGTATCCGTCCTGACTGCGCTCATCATCTGCACCTTATCCGTCTCCTTCAGGCCAGGGACATCAACCGTCTGGGTATACGGGGGACCGCTGCTCCATCCACTGGTTGTCAGCGTTACCACGGCCTCACCCTGCCGTCTCTTGTTGCTTTCAGCCAGGTCCGTTATCTCTTTCCCCATCGCATCCGCCCTACGGGCCAGATATGCTGAGTTGTTAAGTAGCATTCCGAACATGGGGTTATATATATCTGCATGTACCGGATCTGATGTTTCCAGCATCCTCATCACCAGATTGGCCTCCTCCTGTGTTTCGTCAATCTTAAAATTTGCCATTTCCTCCGCCTCCTAAAAGATATCATCAATTTCAAATGTCATTTCTTCATCATCGTCCTTATCTTTATCCGAACAGGTCCTAATCATTACTAAGTCACCCTCTGAATCACACAGGGCCAGCTCGTTAATGGTCGTATTGGCCAGTTCTGCCCGGGTCAGGGTACAGATATATCGGAAGTTGGTGTCCGTCACCTGCTCAATACTGCTCAAATCTTTCCGCAGCAGCTCATTTTTTAGGGAGTTGTCCCCCTCGGACGGCGTTCCATCCGCCCCGTTCCCAAAGGCCATCTGGGTGACCGCCGGCAGTGTCTTAATTCCTGCCCTGGCCTTTAGTATCTTGTTTTTCCCCAGACTGGTTATGGTGGTTGTGCTTGCCATCAGATTTCCTCCTTTATGACTGCTGCATCCATATTCTTGGTTCCATCATTGTATGTATTCCCATCATGGATTCTCCAGTGATGCCAGGTTGTACATGTTATTTTACCCTGCTCCATCTGCTCCATCTGACTCCGGATGCGCAGGTAAGGCAAATGGTTTCCGATTACATTGTTGTGAGTGATGCTGCCGTCATTATTGTTCTTCCCATTCAGAATGTTGTTGTTATACCAGTATATCTCCGTCCGTATCCGGATTCCATGAAGGTGGATATCTTCTTCCAACCTCCCGTCTTGAACCCGATATAGAAATCGGTAACGGTCCAGTCCGCTTACCTTCTTTACCCGCCGCACCTCACGGCGTATGATATCGTGGCCGATGTCAAATGGGTCGTCTATATCCCGGGCCAGGATGACATAAAATTCTGCCCAATGCTCCCGGTTTCCCTCCAGTTCATAGGCCGGTACCATCTCCACGTCGGCAAATCCCAGGGACCTCACCGCCTGTAGTGTCCCAACCTCTGTGCCCCCAAGTAAGCACGTATCCGCATACATCATAAGTCGGATTCGAAAGTTTTCCCACGTCTCACCCTCATATCGTGAAAGTCCACGGTCAAAGCCATGCTCCGGCAACAGAATGGTACTGGCCGTCTTCACCATGCTTTCTTCCCTTACCCGCTGGAGCATACGTTTGTTTTCATCAAACATCTGGCCAATTGTCTTAAAATAGATGTACCATTGATTCTTCTCTTTCCGAGCCTGCTTATATGGCGTAGACAGGAGGTAGTACATATACTCACCAAACTTCTCTAACATGCTGCCCTCCCTATGTATTCTTCACCTGGATGGAAACATTTCCTAACATGACCACGTTCCCGGCTGATAATTCCACATCTTCCGCCGGGACCATGAATACTGTCTTTCGGTAATCTGGAATATTCTTTTTGAGTACATAGCGGATATCATCCTGAAGGAATAGGTTGAAGTCTGACCGGTTAGATAGTTTCATGGCACCGGTAATCAATGTGATTGCAGTGTTTTCAACATCCGTCACGCTGGCTCCCTGCTTTAAGTACAGAATGATTTCCACGTCCTGATAGGTGATTTCCCCTGACTTGGCTAGGTAATCCTCATAGTTATCCTTCAGCTGATTGGCTGCCTTCTGGGCCTTACTTACCAGCTCTGCCGATGCCGCACCGGCTGTACCTATCACAATCACGTCTACGGTTCCTTGCCCTCGTGGATGCTGGTCATCAATATACGCACACATAACACCAGGGATTGCCTCCACTGCTGCCTTCAGCTTTGCCGCTGTTGTATTCGTGGACAGCTCAGACCAGCTTGCGGTTGTCCGGTTCTGGAGGCTGGATTCACTTTCCACATCAGCTCCTTCTGTGTAAATCCATCCCTGTTCATTGGTAATGCCCGACACACCTGCTAAATAGATCATGCTTACAGTAATCTGATTTTCGCTTACATTGTATTCAGCTCCCGCTCTTTCTGCTTCTACCATCACGCTGCCTTTCTGCTGCCCGGCCTGTATGATAGTGTCCTCTACCACATAATAAATCAGTTCGTCCCCATTGATATCCGGTGCGGTTTTGAACATATGTCCCTTCGTGATAGTCAATGCCTCTGAAGGGTTACTTCTTGTAATCGTCACATAGCCTCTGGTCTTTGTCGCAGCCTTTAAAAACTTAGAGAAATCGGCTGCTTTTAGCTCCAGCCATTTTCCAGTAGCATGGCGGATAAACATGTTGTTCAAGATAAGTCGCGCCAGTTTTAACAACTCAATGTGTATCTGAACACAAATCCGGGTCAGCCAGAAAAACGCCCCGCCGCTACTCCACTTTGTAATTGAAAATCCATCTGCTGATAATTCATCCTTCAGCTCCGCCATTTTTTCTTCCACATCTGGGACCGGAATGATTTCATCCAATATGCTGTCATCAATCAATGATTGTCACCTCCGCGCCGTCTATGCTCAGATCCATTTGATAGGATACCTCATCATTTTTTATTTTGAATTCCACATGGATTCGGATGATGTCATCTGTACTCTGGGATACAGTCACCAGAATGCTATGCTGGTCGACCTCAGACCGCTTTTTCAGCTTCTCTACTACCCGGTTCTTAATCCACAATTCTTCCAACTCGTTATATTCTCTGTGCAGAAAGTCCAGAAGTGACCAACCATACGCTGGATCAAAAAAGCACTCGCCCGCCATTGTTACCGCTTCAAGCCGGATATCCTGCAGGAAGCTGTCAATACCCACTGCCAGAGCTTCGGCTCCGGACGCCAGCGGAACCGGCTGCCCTGTTTCATCTAACATGAGGTCAACTTCATTTAATATCATTCAGGCACCTCCCTAAGATATAAGGGGAGCAGCCGCCATACAGGAGCCCGATCACAACAATTTCCCCGGCCTGAAGGCTGATTTCCGTTCTTACATAAGGGATCAGCGGAAATGTCTCATCTGCCTCTCCCTTCTCAGTAAGAACCTGAAGCGTTACATACAGCTGTTCCCCCTGAGAAACAACTTCCTTAATCTGTGCATACAGCAATGCCGGATGCCGGATATGAGGATAATCCTCCCGGATTGTCTCATCCATTACCGTTTTGACAAATCCATTGAGAAAATCTGCCATGTCTATCCCTCCGCACTAAACGTAAGAAACATCCTCACACACCCCTCCTCGTCTGCTCTGACTCGGGTTGCCGTTACCGTTACCTCTCCGGAAAAGCGTCTGTGCTTCACCAAGATCTGTTCCCCCTGATGGATCCACGGCACGCCGATTGTTTTGATTTCATATTCGTGGTTGAACATGGTACAGGACAGAATGTTTTTCCCTTCCTCCAGCACGTAAATAATCTTTTGCGTTTCACCCGTTCCCCAGTAAAAACACCCGTTTTTGAAATAGAAGATTTCCTGGATCCCCCAGACACGTTCTACCTCCTGGATCAACTCCACAACGTTCTTACGGGATATGGATACCACATCCCGTTTCGGGTATGCTGTATCAGCCAGGCTATAGTTGGTTATTCCCGCCCTTCCAAGGCCATACCGGATGATATCCTGAGGTCTACAGCCCGTAAACGTCTCTGTTACATAGGTTCTCATCAAAAAGATTGTATCATCCAGTATCTTAAAGGGCCCCAGCGCCTTCCCGGATACTACATACCCGGTCAGCAGCGTATCATAATCACCATCATAGCCCAATTCAATCTTTGCCGGTTCCATATCCGAAAAGGCCAGAATGCCTGCATGGCCGGAGCCATATTCTACCGTAGCCCAGCTACAGCGTTCCTTGAGGGATGAATAGCATTCGGTACTGATTCCATTTGTAAATGTGCATGTCCCAATCTGTACCCGAAATTGTGGGGTTATCAGCTTGCGTACCGCCATATTCTCTCCTTATTAATCCTGAGCCGGGCTCTCAGATGTCTTGTCTTTAATTTTGGGGGCCTGGCCTCTCTGTGTATTCAGATATTCCTGATATTCTGTACTGATTCCTTCCGCTGGTGACTGGGCCGTTTTTTCGTCCTTAGTCCCGGCTGTCCCGGTATTCACGGCTTGTGTCTGCACAACCGTCGGGATATATTCCCAGAATTCCATGTTTGCTTCCCCTGAACTACTTTCTGATTTCTTTGAACTGGTGATACTTTTGAAATATACCGTTGTGAGCCCATGGGCTGCCGCATGGCTGTTTACCAGCGCAAGTGGTACGGCTGCCGTCTGTCCTGGCGGCTTAAAGAGAAATTGTAATGTTGCAACCATGTCTTGAAATGTTTCTCCGGCAGCTGGCTCCAGCAGCAGATCCACGTTAAGCTTCATCGGCTCGTATCCATTGGCCTGATACCCAAGCGTGACATTATTGTCATCCGTAATTGCATCGATTACCGCAGCGCCTGTGACCTCAACCTTTTTTACAATCCCAGGTACTGTGATTCCTGCCACCTGCATGGAGTAATCTTTAATGTATAGCATTGGCACCTCCTAAGCAGTTGTCACCGTTACATTTCCATTGGTCTTCTCTTTGATTTCTTCTACCAATTTAATCAGTAAGGGCAGTTCTTTTATCTTCTCCAAAGATACATGTATCTCCAGACGCTGGATGACCGTACCGCCTCCCGTCCGTGTCTCGTTCTTAAAGTAACTTCGGAAAGGCCGGCCGATTCCTTGGTAAGATGCAGGGCTTCCTGTACTTTCTTCTTTCAGGGCCGCCGCCAGGGCTGCGGAACCCTCGCTGTTCTCGTCACTCACAGACTGGAAAGCTGTCCTGGCCGTCTCTGCCGGAAGGGCTGCTGTTTTCTCCATTCCGGTATTGATTGTCTCAAATACCCGTTTTCCGGATAAGGTAAGCTGTGACAGTGGACCTTCTTTTGCATCGGAAAACGGAAGCAATTTCCGCACCTTGGCAAGGGCTCCTTTTACAGCTTCAACTGGCTTATTCACGGCAGCTTTAATTCCTTCTGTAAAGGTATCCATTACCTTTGACCCGGACTCCTTAAACCAGCTAACCGCATTACTTACTACATTCTTAACCTTGTTGATTCCGCCATCCCAAAGACTTTTAATTCCATCCAGTTTCCCGCCTGTCAGCGTATTGATGAAATCAAATCCTACTGTATAGCATCCTTTGATCCCTTCCATGGCTGAAGAGGCAATCCCTTTAATTCCTCCGCCATTCTGCTGGTATGCATTTTTCATATTATCAAGTTTCTGTTTAACAGTTGAAACGGCTGCTCCGGTAACATTACTGAAAATGTTCTTGACCGCCTCCATTTTTGTACTTGCAGCATTCTTGACGCTATTCAGAGCATTTGAAAACGTGTTTTTGATTGCATTGCCGACATTCCTGAACACATTCTGTATCATATCCAACCCGGTCTTGACCTTCTCAACGCAACCATTCCATACATTCTGCACAAATGCGGATACCTGATCCCAGTTTTTCCACAACAGGATCAGTGCCGCCACAAGGGCTACAATCCCAATCACAATCCAGGTCACCGGATTCGCCAGGAGGGCAGCCGTAAAGCTCCAGACAGAGCCTATCAGGCCGGGCAGCGCGGCCATTGCTGATGTGATCCCCTGGCGGACCATATTGATAATCCCGGAGGCCATTGCTTTAACCCCGTCCGCCGCGTACATGCCATAGATGCGGACTGTTTCGAATCCGCTTTTCAGCGCAGGGAGGATCCCGATGGTCCGGGTAATTGCGCCGCCTAATACACCTATGATAGAGGTTATGCTGCCAGTTACAGTTAAGAAGACTCCAAGAAATAGAACGGCATTCATAATCCCTGACGCAAGTTCCTGGTTATTCTGGATCCATTCCGATACTTTCCCAATCATCTTAGTTCCGGATGAGAGCCAGGAGTTGACTGTGGGCAGAAGGCCCGTGCCCAGCTCCTCCGTAACGTTGTGCAGCAGCTGCTTTAAAACTGTATACTTCTGCGATTCCGTAGAGTTGATAGCCGTTGCCATTTCATTAGCGGCTGCAGCCCCGCCGCCCATGGCATCATACATATCCAGTATGCCATTCTGCAGCTGATCCGTTTTCCCGTACAGCAGGTCAATTACAGCAACTGCCTCATCGGAGCCAAATGCTTCCTTAATGGACTTTTTCTCCATGGCATCTATGGTATCTCCATACTTGCTGTGAAGAATCCCAATGATTTCCGGCATACTCCTAAGCTGGTTATTGGCATCCAAAAAGTTAAGCCCCAGCTTTTCACCTGCTCCGGTTGCGGTATTAAGCAGCGCCTTATACTTAGTGGCTGCCTCACTGCCGGACATGGTGGCCTGCAGCATTCCCAATACGGACAGCTGCTCTTCCAATGGGACATTGGCGCTGGTTGCCGTTCCCCCCAGTGTGGATATACTCTGTGCCATCTGGGATCCGCTGGTCTTATATGCTTTCACGGCTGTGGAAATCCCTCCGGCAAACATCTCACCAAATTCCAAATCAGACAGATCCGAATAGTAGTCCTTGTATATTCCATAGCCCGTTGCGAACAATGATGTCATCTCGCCGGTTGTGGATTTTGTGGCCTTTGCGGTAAGGCCAGCCAATTCCGTGAACTGCGCAACGCCCTCATCGGATAGGGATGAGATACCTGACTTAATATCATACGCCGCAGTGATAAAATCCGCCTTTGTCGTGCCAGCCCAGGTATCGGAAAATTTTCTGGCTGCATCTTCCACCGCCTTCAGATCAGTTACCCCCAAAGACTTCAGCTCCGCCAGCGCGTCCTGTGTCTCGAATGTGGATCCTGCTACCTTCAGCATTCCTCCCGTAATCGCAACACCGGCTGCTGTCATGCCCCCACCGGCCAATGCTGCCATGCCAAAACTGCTCTGCAGCTTTGACAAATTTGAACTACTCATCTGTGTTGCCTTAACCATGGGGGCGGTTAATTGATCCACCATGTTTAAGATAACTGATAATTTATATACGGATTCCATTCCCATGTCGTTCCCCTCCTTGTATCATGGGGCATTGCGTGTTATAATGAGGTAAAGAGGAAGGGGGGATTCATATGCTGCACATGATTATGGTTGTATTTGCTGCCATACTGGTTCTCAGTCTGGTTCTCTACATTGCAATAATGGCAGTTCTGATCGTAGGTTATTTTCTGTTCTGCGGTCCATACCTGTGGTGGGCTTGCGCTTACCTTCCAAAGGACAGGCGGAAGTTTTCGATGGTTCGCGATTACCGTAATGCCTTCCGCTATTATCGCTCCAAGTTTACAGGAACCCCGCCGGTTTTTTTATGACCGGCTTTTTTATTCGCCCAAAAGCACCTTAAACGCCTCCAGAATTCCCTGTTTTAAGTCTTCCTGCAGCATATGGCGCGCATGACGCGCTGTGGCTGCCAGACGGATGAAATCATCCGCGTACATGGAATCCAGGCGTTCAGGAATCATCCCCGCGGGAAGATACATAAGGATTAGCAGGCGGCAGGTTCCTACGAAATCCGCCTCCAGCGCTTCCTCTGTATCCTCTATAACTTTTTTACTGCAGTTGCCTTGGACAGTCCCAGCATTGCCAGCAGTTTCTCACCGATTGATAACGCGATTGCTGGATATTCCTCGAAATCAACCTTTAACGTGTCCTTCTGCTCCTTGCAGATATTATCCTGGCAGAATGCGCTTAATGCTTTACTGGAGGAAGCGGACACTGTTTTCAAGTACCGGTCATATGACGGAGTTTTCGGCTTGTGAAAGAAATACGTCTTATCCTCTTCCGTGTCATCATCCAGCTGCAGCGTCACCGTCACCTCATAATATTTCTCTCCGCTATCCTTCAGCTGCTCTCTTAATTCGTCTGCGCTCATATTCTCATTCTCCTCCTTAGAAACTTACTCCGTTGAGTTTTCCGCCCCGGCAGGCGAATCCATCCAGGGATACCGTACTCTCTTTGTCCCCCTGTTTCGCGGAAAAACTGTGTTTGTTTAAGATCACTTTACTCAGGGTATCTGTTACGGTATCCTGATCCTCATTGGCGTAGGATACCGTAATCTTGTCCAGCGGCAGCCTGGAAAGCTTCTTGCCCTTCTTTTTGCACCAGGCCAGCACCCTGTTGTAGTCCTCACGGCCCATCGAAATCTTGACCGTATTCTTCTTGTTGCCTGTGCCATAGCCGCAAGGAGATCCCCCGCTCCGGTATATCAATTCCGCTTCCTGTTCGAAATCATAGGTGATTTCTGTGATTGCGATATCCTCCAGCCCCTGGACATTAATCGTGATGTCCTCCCAGCTGTATACCTTACCGTTTACCATCCTGTACTCTCTCCCTCCTAATTCCTATATGGATTATCCATTGATATGTCAAAAATGAACTCCCGGACATATCCTCTGGGAACAAATGAAAGCTTCAGGTCCAGCTGTTCATCCTGGAGGATGTTTACGCCCTCTGGATCTGCAACCGACACACCCCCGGATGAAATCTCATCCGCATCTTCCATATCTTCAATCGGCGTATTTAAAGCCTCAAGAATATTGTTGATGTCTGTCTCCATATCATCGGACGCAGAAATATCCATCTGAAGCATCGTCACCGCCTTCTTATAAATCTCCCGCACAATCTTGTTTAACACCCGCACATGCTCCGCGTACTGGTAATCGCTTCCGTCACGGCACAGCACTTTTGCGTTATTGACATAACAGCCTGCAATGCCGTAATATTTGCGGAATGTCAGGTATTTTGCGTCATCCAGATCACTGATGTAATCCTCGATTCCTTCTGGCATAAGCTTTGTCATCTTGGCTTCTGATATTGAGAATGTGTCAACCTGGCCAATGGATTGCTGCACACCGGCTATCCCATACAACCCGGCCACAATTCCGGCATTGTTGATCAGCTGCGTCCTGCCGTCCCACCTGGTATACTGGGACCAGGCGCTGCACACCTGGATATAATAGCTGTCAATCCCCTTGGCTTCCGCTTTCAGGGCTGCTGCATACTCATCCAGAGACTCATCCTCCGTCTTGTACCGCGCCTCGCATAAGAACATGACCGGACGCTTGCAGATAGACAGGAACTGCCCGGCACAGACCGCCAGAGCTGCCCACAACGCTTTGGAGGACGTTCCTACAATATGTATGAACTCAAACTCCAAATCGGAGTTATACAGGCTTTCTACAGCCTTCAGAACTGCCTCATTGCTGATGACTGGTGCTGTGCTCGTAAAGCGGTAATCATCACCCGCCGAAAATTCGCCCTCAAACGTAATCTTGATCCCCGTTCCGGAAATCTCCTTTTCGCCATTTAGCGGAATCGTCTCCTCCGCCTCATAGCTGTAGCCGCCATTGGTCGAATAGGTGAATAATGCCGCGTTCAAGGTTCCGGACTCTGTAATCTGAATGCGGATATCATATGCGTTATTCGGCTTTCCTGATACGGCCAGTGTCCCCTTGCCGCTTCCTGTATGGGTTACCTCCCCGTTGGTGCCGTCTTCCGTCGGCGTGACCGGTAGGCAGTATACTTTTCTGGATCCATTTTCAACGCTGTCAATACATGCATCCGCCAATGGGCTGAATCCCAGCTTCTCTTTAATCCGGGCCAGCTTCATTGTGTTCGTGATAAGCAGTGGAACCGCGGAGGCTACTGGTGAGGCACCAATTTTCACATGGATGCCGGTCCCCTGATCCTCAGCATTTCCCAGGCTCCCGTCCTCGATGCTGAATGTTACATCCCTTAAACTCATTTCCTGCCTCCTGTTCCGGCCATGGATACCCGACAGAATTCAGATACCGCCGTAAGGTATTCCGTCTCCGTGACCTGTTTTCCTGGCCTCCAGCCCTTATAACACATGGTTCCGGCGTACACTGCCGGGCTGGTGGCGTGTATATTGTACCAATGTTCAATCGTTTCATAGGTACCGGCTGCTGCCGTCTCCTTATCCTTCTTTTCCATTTTGTTATTGCCTCCTTAAACTTGGATTTCTCCCATGGACACTGCTTTCTTCATCGTATCTTTGTAGATGCCTCCATGGAAGGTAATGGGGATCTGGCAGGCGATATTGGCTTTCAGGATGCTGTCATCCTTCTCCACCCATTCCACCTGCCCAATCTCAATGTCCACATAGTTGCCCTCTATGTGTACTCCCTTCCCCAGCGCCTCCAGGAATGCAAGGAATAGCTCCTCACACGTTTCCTCCGTGTACTCCCCAATCACGACCTTGAAGCTGGTATCCACATCATAGACCTTTGTCCTCACGCACCGAACCCCGCTTTGGTCTTCATAGTTTTTTTTCGAGCCGTTTCGCGTGATGGTCTGGCCTTCACGTAGGATTGCGCCTACATGGCTGTCCATCCTTGTCTGGAGGGTCTTCCAGGTCGTGATGACTTCATTTTTGATACCGGCCCTGATCAGGCATTCCTTCAGGTATTCCTTTTCCCGCCTCATCAGGTCCTCCTTACTGCATATTCCACCTCATCCCGGATGTCTTCCATATCCTCATCAGATATCCCCAGGTAAGGCCTGGCCGGAATATTGACTGTTACCTTCTTTGCCTTCACCCACGCACCTTTATACATGAATCTTAGATATTTGGCCTTTTTGGCCCGGATGGTGCGGCCTTCATCTCCGAACTGGTGCGTGGCTGCATAAATCGTATTGGTTCCCACTGCAGCCCCGGTTGCATCCGCTATGCTCTTTATGGAGTTCTTAAGCCTTGTTGTCTGGGTAAGGGTGAGTCCCTGCCCCTGCTGCTCCCGGATGGATGGCTCCCAGGGCTTCCCTTCCGGGCTTTTTCCGCTGCGGAACCGGTCCAGGGTGGAGCCCCGCAATCCTTCGGAGATGTTTTTCGCCAAGGCGTAGCGGTTTATCCGGGATAATGCAGCCAGTTTCTTTTGCAGGGCGGGGAAATCCCCCGTAAGTGTTGCCGTTATCTGCATCTTATAGCCCCCTCATGCTTTCCCGCGAAAACAGGCGCGGGCTGCCGGCAATCTTAAACCCGGTGGTGGCGGCCTTTGTCTGGTCTATGCCTTCTTTCACAATGTCCACCTCGCCTTTTGCCACTTTCGTTAAGAATGTGATGGCGTTTTTATACCGGGTCAGGTAGTTGCTTTCACGTTCCCCTTCATCTATCCCGGCCCGGGAGACCAGGTTATAGATTGCTATATCCCTTGAATATTTGCTGATGACTGCCGGAGCTGGGGACATTGGGACCGGATACCGTTTCATCAGATACCCGTCTATCTCCGCATCCGCGTCCCGGATGGCATCCTCCGCCAAGGGCCGGACGGCATCCCGGCGCTTCTCCAGGTCGTCAATATATGCATTTCCAATGATGGGGTTCAGGATATCATCCTTAAGCATATCCATAATCTCATCTGCGCTGCAGTATGCCATATCCCCCACCTCTTATCTTATGCGTTCTCCCCCGTGGAGCCGTAAGCCATCTGCCAGAACCCATATCCCACATTGTTACGTCCGTCCGCACCGTAGAGGAACATATCCTGCATGAACACATTGTCATCCGTATCAGCTGTCTTGCTGACGAACTTGATTTTCTTACGTTCCTGGTAGATGATTGGTTTGATGGACCGGGTGGTGCATAAGAGATACCACTGGTCAGGCTCCGTTGCAAGTTCCGGTTCTACCAGCAGCTTTGCTGTTCCCTTATATATATTGGAACTGCCGCTGATGAACTCCGCCTCCAGAATCTGACGCCCCATTTCCTCGTTGGCCGGAGATACCACAAGCAGGTCCGGCACCAACGCCAGGCTTTTTCCTTTGTCCCCTACCATACTCATAATGGCAGTACGTCCCGCTTTATAGGACTCCATGGAAAGCTTCTTAGTCCCTAGATTAGACACCTTTTTCTTGGCTACCGGGTGATCTGCTGCAAAAAATGCCTTGCCATCATAGCACAGACCTTCAAACCCGCCCATCAGTGCTCTATAGCACTGCTGATTCGGATGGAGGGCCGCGCACTCGCCCATGTTCTGAAACATCGGATTATACACGCCGTACGTATCATCTTCAATATCGTCCCTGGGAACAGAAATGGTCATCTCGAACTTCTTGTTCTTGATTACGTAGTCATATGCGCTTAAGTTCTGGATTTCCCTGTCCCCAATCCATTCGCGCATCTGTGGCATCTGGCCCAGCCAGTTATAGGACTGGTCCCGTGTGGTGCTGGGCACCGTAGTTGCAATCTGCTGGTAGGTTACCGGCGTAGTTGCAAGTGCCTTGTTGAAAATAACGCTGTATCCGATGGACATGTTCCGGATATTCGCCTGATTGATAATCATATGTTTTTCCTCCTCTGAATCTATTCACTGGCTGCTTCCGGCATGGCTGGCTGGTTGAATTCCACCGTCACGCCATCCTCATCCACAGCCAGCACGGTTCCTGCCGGACTGCTGCCTGTGGATGACATACTTACAGTCACAGTGTCCTCAATGTAGCAGGCCTTTAAGATGTCGGTTATCTTGACCATGCTGGCCGCGGTTGCGGAATTATCAAAGACAAAGGCACCGCGCCTTACACTGACCTGCACATCCCCCGCTTTCCCGGAGCTGTTGTCCGCAGGTTCCAGGGCTGTCCCCGCCACGGTCAGACCGGCTGCCGCGGATGCCGGTACTGCATAGCCGTCCGCCCCAATGGCCACCATTGTTGCCTCAGCAATCTCCGCCCCGGCTGCCACTGGCAGGATTAATGTCCTTGAATCCAATTTCTCATTCCCTGTCCTAATCATTATCCGTACCTCCGTACTTCTTAAAGTCCTCTTCCGTTACCCCCAGGTTTTTCAGAATCATCATGTCAACATATGCCTTAGCCCTGGGTTCCTCCAAAAATCGGGTCCTTCCCATTGGCACGACCACCGGGGCTTTCTCTACAAACAGTTGGAACCCATTGGAATCCGATAATGCATAGGCTGTTGCCCATTCCTTCTGGGCCGCACTGATTTTTCCATCCTTCAGCGCCATTTCCACCAAATCATCCGCATCCCGTTTTGCCGCCTGCTGCTCCAGCTGCTCCACGCGTGACTTTAATGCCCCGTCACCGGCCTTGAATGACATGATTTTAGCCGTGACATCCTCCGTTTTTGCCGTGTCCGGCAGTCCCAGAAGATCCAGGACGGTCTTGTTGGCAACCATCTCCATATCATCCTTCTTGTCCGGATTCTTTTCCGGATTCTCCTGTGCCTTCTCAATGATTTCCGCCATCTTGGCTAAGACATCCTCTTCCGTGGCTCCTTCCTCCAATCCCAGAAGCTTGATTAATTTCCCTAATTCCATATAATTGGTCTCCTTTTCCTCTTCGTCATCTCCGATGTACAGGTCATCAGAATTTATAATCGCAAACATGCCATCAATGGCAGGCGTGTTTGTCAGTGCCGCACTGTGGAATACTACCGCGTGCTGATCCTTCTTTGTTACCAGCACTACCGGGGACAGGTACCGGTATTCCTTATTTGCGATGTAATCCCGTCCCTTCTGTGTCCACTCCACTTTGGCCATCAGTGCGTTGGTCCCTGGATACAGGTCCTTGATCCATCCGGCAGCAGGCGCCTGTATGTCACTAAGGGTCTGATGCTCGTAGTCAATGACCAGATCCAGCCTCCGTGATTTGAACTGCCGGATAATGTTCTCCAGATCCCGGCTATCCACCTCAAAATCCCCCCGTGTACTCTTTACATGCCCTATGGGCAACACCGGGATTTCCCCTGGAACCCCACTCACGTCAATCCCCGACAGGGCCCGGATTGTCAGTTGGTCCTTTTTCATATCATCCGCCTTTCTGGTTTCGTTTTTAACGCGGTTTTGACGCGGTTTGACGCGTTAACTTTTCATATGGGTGGGATTTTACACCCCGGCCCACAAAATGGCTTATTCTTCCTTGTGCTTCTCCTTGTAGATTTTCCGCAGCGCTTCTGGAAATCCTGCCATGTCCGGTTTCCACACGGCCTTGGCCGGATTCGTCCTGAACCTCGGATCCGGGAGCAGGGCCTCAACCTCACCTGTCTCCATGTTGTACGCATTGGGGATGGTCTCCTCTACTGTAAGCCCCATCCGACGTACCTGCGCCTCTGTCCTGGACACCACCGCACACCGGCAGCCGAACCCGTTCGGGGGATACCACACATCCCAGATGGGTGAATCTGCCGGAAACACTTTACCGTCCATCGCAGCATGTGACTCCCTGACGTGGCCGTCACCAGCAGTCTGATACTGCCAATATTTCCGGCGTCCCATCACATCAGGGTCCGTCATCTGCTGATAATGTCCCACGCTGTAGGCCGTAAGCATGTTCTGGCGGAAGATCCGGTCGGCATGGTAGGGCGTCAGGCCGTCATAGCCCTGGTCCTCCAGGAAACGGTTCATGGACTCCCTGAACTGCTCCTTCGTGGTTCCTTCCTTCACGGCCAGCTTAAGTTCCTCCAAAAACTGGTCCAGGATTTCCAGCTCCGTGTAGCCTGCTACAGAAAACGCAAGCGGGGCGTACCACTCCTTCAGCCGTTTAAACTCCTGATATGGCAAGGCTTCCTTCTGTTCCAGATAATCCAGCGCCTCCTGGAAGATTTCATTCTTCCCGCCCTCCAGGACCTCCTTTATAATCCGCTCATCCATCCTGCATCCGTCCTAACATGTTTGATACATACATGACCTTTTCCACCAGACGGTCAAAGTCCTTGACGTTCATAGCGTCATACAGTTTCTTAAGGGACTTTTCATCCTGAAGGCTGGCCTGCAGATCTTCCAAGCTGCTACAGTTGTCCACCATATCAAGGACCGGCGCAAACATCTGGTGTAAGAATTCCTTTGACTGGCTGGCCGCTGCCTCCTCCAGTCCATCCAGTACCTTCTGGCCATCCGCCCCCCTGGCATCTGCTTTAAGGCGCATCTGCTTCATGGGCCATCCAGGAAAGCTTTCATCCCCTACCGGCTGACCAGGTTGGACGGTCATGGCCTTTCCAATCGTCTCCTCCCCCTCTTCAGGGGATGGAATGTTGAATTTCTTATATAGCCATGGCTTTGGTATCTCCAGCCCCGTGGCGGCCAGCGTACTGATGATTTCTGCCGTTTCCTTCAGATCGTCCGTATCTGTAGCATTAAGGACAAAGTATGGGACATGGGCCTGTATCCCAAAGTTGAACTCCACCAGCGGCCGGATCAGGTCCCTGCGTATGGTCTCCATGACGGCCTTGCAGTCCGCTTCCGTCAGATCCTGGCGCACATCATTATGTGTCCTGGACTGTGCGTA